>Ga0209305_1000108_pt1 | contig 58235 bp, 30 predicted proteins | sample COGITO_mtgs_1103_FD_184792 | JGI IMG/M metagenome (GOLD analysis project Ga0209305, IMG submission 184792) | Pelagic marine microbial communities from North Sea - COGITO_mtgs_110321 (SPAdes) (version 2) | ecosystem: Environmental > Aquatic > Marine > Epipelagic ...
GAGAGAAAGACGACGATGGGGACGACGACTTCTTTTGCCCCGCGCGAACGGGATGCAATTCTTCCGGACGCGTCTGGATTCGTTCGGTTTTACGAGACAACTTTTACGAACGTCTTCTCGAAGAAGAATGAAGATGACGACAAAAAAGAAAGCGAAGAAGAAGAAAAACATCATCATTCGCTGCGATTCTTCAACCGTTCGAAACACGAAGGATGGTCGGTGTGCGCCGACGACGCGTTCTACGTCGCTCGGAGGTTTTATAAAACGACCACGGTGGTGAAGTATCTCAAAGACGCGGGGGGAAACTCGCAGTTTATTTTACCGTCCGTGAATATCAATCAAAACTTATTCGAAACGATTTGTCGAGACGTTTTGTTACACACGAGAGAGAGGACGGTGGAGGTGTACGAAAGCGAACCGAATAGTAGAGGGGATTTTAAGTTGACGAAACGCGGGAGTCCTGGGAACGTTTTGGATTTCGAAGATATCTTGTTCGACGGGAGCAAAGAGAACGATTTGAATAATAATAATAACAAGAACAACGCAAACGCGGATACGGATTCGTTACCGATCGTTTGCGCGGTGAAGTGCGTTTTGAAACAAGAGCAAAGACGCATCGGTTTAGCGTTTTTCGAGTACTCGACGAGGACGTTGCGAGCGTTGGAGTTTTCGGACGAGGAGAGGTTAGGGCAGTTGGAGTCTATTTTGGCGCAGATTAACGCCCGAGAGGTGATTGTGCCGAACGAAATTGATAAAGCGAGCGGAGGGGCGATGACGGCGGACGCGAAGAGAATCGCGGACGTGATCGATAGGTGCGACGCCATGCGAACGGCAAAAGCGAACAGCGAATATTTTCGAACGGACGACGTCGAGGACGATTTGAAGAGGCTGCTAAAAAGTGGCGATAACGTGCAAGCGCACAGAAACGTTTTGGACTTGCCGCTGGCCGTGCAGTGTTTGCACGCGGTGATGAAATTCGCGGATATCGGTAACGACGCGCAAAACCACGGAAGGTGCGAGTTAGAGTTGTTTGACAGCGGAGCTCACGTGCGATTGGACGCGGCGGCGTTGAAAGCGTTGAACGTGTTGCCGAGCAGCGGTGGCGGCGGGGACAGATCGTTCGGGGAAACCGCCGGGAAAGGGAGCGGCGGAGGATTCTCCTTGTACAACTTGCTCAATCGATGCACGTCGCCGATGGGGAAGAGAGTGTTGTATCGATGGTTGAAACAACCGTTAGTTTCCGTGGAGAAGATTTCGGAAAGGCACGACGTCGTGGAGACGTTTTCTGAGGAAAGCGCTTTGAGAGACTCGTTGCGTAACGCGCACTTGAAGTCGTTACCAGACGTCGAGCGCTTGGCGAGGAAATTGGAGAAGAAGAAAACGACTCTGATGGATTTGTGTAAATTATACCAAGCTTCGAGCGCGATTCCGCACGCGATCGATTGTTTAGAGCGCATTCCTTTTTCCGACGAGACGAGGAAAGCGTTATTCATCTCAAAATACATCTCGCCGTTGAAAGAGTGCGTGGAAGAGGAAAAGTTGGGCAAATTTGAAGCTTTGATTGAGCACGCGGTGGATTTGAACAAGATCCCAGACGAGTACGTCATCTCCGCCGAGTTTGACGACACGTTGGCTCTCTTAGAGCAGCAAAAGATATCCACGGAGGAGGAAATCAACGTCGTGTGGCAAGAAGCCGCGGAAGATTTGACGATGGAAAGAGACAAGCAGTTAAAATTGGAAAAGAACAACCAACACGGGTACTTTTTTCGTCTGACGAAGAAGGACGAAACCGCGGCGCGATCAAAGTTATCGAAATCCGCGCAGTTCCAAATCTTAGAGGCAAAAAAAGACGGCTCTAAGTTTACGAATAAAAAATTGCGCGCGTTGAGTCAAAAGAGGTTAGAAATCGATCGAACGTACGAGGCGAAGCAGAAACATTTGGTCCAACGCGTCTTGGACGTGGCGGTTTCTTTCGTCGATATTTTTTTGAAAGCGTCGTCGGTGATGGCCGAGTTGGACGTCTTGTGCGCGTTCGCCGAGGTTGCGCAAAACGCTCCGACGCCGTACGTGAGACCGCAAATGACCAACGCGGACGAAAAAGAACTCGTGTTGCTCGATTCGAGACACCCGCTCGTGGAGGTGCAAGAATCCTGCGGCGAGTTTGTGCAAAACTCGTGCAAAATGATCAAAGGCGAGAGTTGGTTTCAAATTATCACCGGTCCGAACATGGGCGGTAAGTCTACGTTTATTCGCCAAGTCGGTGTGAACGTTTTATTGGCGCAAGTCGGGTCATTCGTTCCGTGTTCAAAAGCAATCATTCCAGTTCGGGATGCGATTTTCTGCCGCATTGGCGCCGGAGATTTTCAATTACGCGGCGTTTCCACGTTCATGGCGGAAATGCTTGAATCCGCGTCCATTTTACGTTCGGCCACGGAAAAGTCGTTGGTTATCATCGATGAGTTAGGTCGCGGCACGTCCACGTACGACGGGTTCGGTTTAGCCTGGGGCATCGCCGAGCACTTGGCGAACGAAGTCAAAGCGCCGTGTTTGTTCGCCACGCACTTCCACGAGTTGACGGAATTAAAAGGCGAAACTGGCGTTAAGAATTTTCACGTTTCCGCGAAAATCGACGTCGCGAGTAAGAAAATTGCCATGTTGTACGCTTTAGAGGAAGGCGCGTGCGACCAATCCTTTGGCATTCACTGCGCCGAGTTTTCCGGCTTCCCGGCTGAGGCGTTGGAAGACGCGCGCAAATGCGCCGAAGAGTTGGAAAACGGTGGTAACTCTGCTGGAAACGACGACAAAGAGAACACCACCAACAGCAATAAATCAGACGGGATCGACGATGCCGACGCCACGTACGGTCGCAAACGCGCCATGCAATTCCTGAACGATTTCAAAAACATCCCGTTACCGCAACTCGCGCCGCAAGACGTCATCGAACGCGTCAAAAAACTCAAAACGGAGTTGGAACGCGACGCGAGTAAATCGAAATGGTTACAAAACGTCTTCGAGGAAATTAATAAGAGCGCCGCTTAGACATTACGGTGAAGCAGACAAACAGACGAACAGAGAAAGAGAGAGAGACACGCGCATAACACTACTAAAACGTTGTAAAAATAGAGTACTCACACCAGAGAAACACAAAAGAACTTTTTCCAACAACAACAACATATTTTTGAAATTCGATGAATGATGATGATGGGGGATGATGATGGTGATGATGACGATGATATCCTCCCAAAGTCACAAAAAAAGATAATCATAAAAATGGGCAAAGGGGCAAACTCGTCTTCTAAAGTCGGCGGCAAAGTCATCGACGTCGTGAGAAAGAACGCACCATCGATGGTCGTCGACGCCGCTCCAGAAGAGAAGGAGGGAGATGGCGAAAAAATGATCGATAATAATATCATTCCGGGAAGAAAGTACACGCAAATCCGGGGGAAAACGTACGACATCACCGAGTTCGCGAAACGTCATCCCGGAGGGAGTCAACTCTTGATGCTGGCGCACGGAAGAGACGCGACGATTTTGTTCGAATCGCACCATTTGCGATCGGAAATCGTGGAGAAAGTTTTGAAGACGCTACCGACCGTAAACGTGGAAGAGAGCTGGTGTCCGGATGAAACCTTTCCGAAACCACTCGATTCGAGTTTGTATAAAAAGATACAGAAGCGAGTGAGAGAGGAAGTGGTGGAGCCGCGAGCGAGGAAAAGCGGAAGGAAAGCGAGAGGTGCGGGTGGGGTGAAATTCGACGCGTTTTGCGTCATTTTGTGCTACGCCGTGGCTTTATACATGTTTAATATGAATCCGACGGTTTTGACTGGCATGTTTTTAGGCTTCTCGGCGTATTGGAGCGGCACCGGGTTGCAACACACCGCCAACCACGGCGGGTTGACGCAATCCGGTTTTGTGAATGCCATTTGGGGGTGGTTCGGATGCGACGTGATTTTAGGGAAAAGTTCTATCGAGTGGAGATACCATCACATGGTATCGCACCATTCCTACTGTAACGAGGCGACGAGAGACCAAGACGTGTACACGTCCTTTCCTCTCATGCGATTGGACGAGAGTTTGGAGTGGAAGTGGTTTCACAAGTATCAAGCGTTTTACTCGGTCTTCGCGTGGCCGTTTTTGTATTTGGCCGCGCAAACCGGGGATTTCGTGAACGTAGTAATCACTAAGTCGAGCCCTGGAGTGGAGTATTTGGGATTAATGAAACACGAGCTTGCATTGTTTTACTTGGGAAGAGCGTTGCACTACGGGGTGAAATTCGCGTTGCCGATGTATAACTTTGGCATCAAGGCGTGCATTTTACCACTCGTCGCGTATTCCACGTTTGGGTCGTTCATTTTGTGTTGGTTTTTCATCGTCTCGCATAACTTGGACGGTTTAACGCCGGCAGCATTGCCGAAGAGAGCGCAAAACGATTGGGCTGAGTGGCAAATCCGCACGAGCGCGAGTTGGGGGGAATCGTTCTGGTCGTTCTTATCCGGCGGGTTGAACTTACAAATCGAACATCATTTGTTCCCAGGGATGGCACATAACTTGTACCCGAAGTTAGTGCCGATTGTGAAAGAAGAGTGCGAGAAAGCCGGCGTGCCGTACCATGGTCACCCGGGTATCTTTGGTTTGTTTCCGATAACCGTGAAGATGTTCAAGTTTTTACACAAGATGGGACAAAAACCAATTGCCACGAGAAGATCTAGTCGCGCAAGCAGTGCGAAAAAGGCGCTCTAATAATCTATTATATACTAATATGCTACGTGTTATGTGTTGTTGTTTGTCATTAATAAACCTATATCTATCCGTTTCGTCCATCATACACTTCGCCCGCCGCGGCCGACACCGCCACGTTCGCTCTCACGAAATCACCTTCCGCTAACGCCGCCTCGCTGTGTAAATATTTAGCGGCAACTCTCGAACCTTCCACTTTCCCTCGCGACCGTTTCAACATCGCGTCCTCTGCTATAACTAACGCCTCTTTCGTGTTGGCGACTTTAGGCGGCGTGCCGTTGGTGCGTTCACCGGGTAAGAGAAATTTAGGCGCTCTGGAAAGCGCTCGGGCAAGATTCAAGGCGTCCACTAACGCCTGGTTCGCGCCTTGCCCTTTAAAAGGCGACATGGGGTGCGCCGCATCTCCCAGAAGCGTAGTGAATACATCCACATTCGACGCCTCCTTATCCGACGTATCTTTCTTTCTACCATTCCGAAACACGATTTCGTCTTCTATGAGCATATCAAACGCCGGGTACCCGGACATGTTCTCGCTCCTCGTCGATTTCAACAACGTGTGGGCGGGTTCGCACCAACTTTCGCACCGCTTTCGAGACTCTTCCAATAATTTTTTGCGATCTTTTGAAAGCTCCACGGCTTCGTCGTACTCGCACGGGAACGAAAGTTGCCACATCATCGCGTGGGGGATGTTCGTGTACGTCGGGTCGACGTCATTTTTGTAGCCCAGTATATCTTCCGCAATCTCGTTCGTTGAAAATGGCATACAAAACAAACGGTTGTGCCCGTCGAGAATCTGGAACGCTTTGTTTTTACACAACTCGTGGTCCATGCCGTGGCAAATGCCGAGGACGACGAGGCAATCGAGGTAGTTCAACCCCTCGTGAATGGCGTCGAGGTTGTCAAACTTGTGCGCGCGAACGCGACTGAACAAACCGTCCGCGCCGACAACGCAATCGGAGAGTATTTTTTCACCGTTTGTGAACGTCACTTCTACGCGAGGGTCGTCGTTGTTTTCCCCGTCTTCTGATATCGTCTTGGCACTATCAAACTTCATCCCCCAACGAATGTTCTCCGGATTCACCGCATCCAACAGCATTTTTCGTAACTCCTGTCTCGGAATGTGCACGTTCCTCAACGAGTGCGCCACGCTCGGTAAGTGTTTACTATTGCTATTTGCAGCGCTCGCATCATTCGCCGTTCGTTCTTTCCTTTTCTCGACCGAGTGCCCGTACTCTCCCAACACCTTCCCGTTACTGTGCAACGCCACGTTCGCATCGGATCCAACTCCGTTCAACTCCAATCCTAACTGCTTCAACGCGGACGCCCCCGAGTACCTCTGCATGGTTAACCCGTACCCTTGCCTCCTCGCTTTGAACTCTTCGTCTTTCTCGAATATCGTAAACCGAATGCCTCGGTGCTGCAACGCGACGCCCAACGCCATCCCGCCGATGCCGCCGCCAATGATGGACACGTGACCTTGGCTTTGCGCGCTTGAATACTTGAGAGCGCTCTCGTCGCTCGCGTCGTCGTCGTTTACATCCACCAACCCGGTCCCTTGACAATCCGCACACGTCGCCCGTTTCTCTCCCATTCCTTTCTTCTTCTGTTTCTTTTTCTTATTTTCTACACCATCGCCTCTTTCCTTCTCTTTGTCGTCGTCTGAATCGTCACCATCCCTGTTGCGATGGTACGAGTTTGGATACATCTCTCGTTTCTCTTGCCTCTTCTTCTCCTGCCGTTGCCTTCGGGATTGCGAAATCAAAACGCCCTCGCCTCGGCATTTTGAGCACGCGAACAACATCAGATTACCACCACCGAGAGGAAAACAAGTGTTGTTGTTGTTGTTGTTGTTGTTATTCGACGCGTTCGCTCCCATATCGTTCTTATTAATGTTGTTGTTGTTGTTGTTCGTCGTCGTCGTCTGTTTCGCCGCCACGGGGAGCTTCGTTGAAAACGAACGCCTAATCCTCCTCTTACTCTCAGGCCTTGTCAAAGCAGTGAAAGAAGTAAAAGTGAGAGAAAAAGAACTACAAGAGAGTTTTTGTAGTCGTAGTATCGCGCTGAAACTGCTTCGTTGTCGTGACAAACAAGGAGTTGAAGAGGAAACGCACGCGTTCATGTGCGTGCGTTGGATAAATGAAGAATCAGATTTCCCCTAACAAAACTCTTCATTTACTCACGCGCAGATGATGAAGAAAAGATGATGAAGGAAAAGAAGAAGACGACGAAGAAGAAGTCGCGGGGCTTGTGTTATTGGTATTATTAAGAAGGATACACGGAGAGAGAAAAAGATGATGAAGAAGAAAGCGAGAGCGAGCGTGCAGAAATCTTCTTCTTCGGCAACATCATCATCGGCGACGTTTACGACGACTCAGACGACGAGTTCTGAGAAAAATTTTCGACAAATAATAGCATCAAACGCGACGAATACTAAAATATCGACTGGATGTGTGTTCTTGTTGACTCTTTTGATCGTTTCCGCGGTGTTTATGACCGAGAATACTCAGTCGTATTCCGAGAACGAAAATCGAACACCAAGAGCTGCTTTTGGTCTGAACGAAGACAAAGAAGAGTATTTTGATCCGGAGACGTTCACTTTACCGGTGTACTTACCACCGTCTCCCACGGCACCGAATGCACCTCCAGCACCGAAAATTGCGCAGAGCAAACACGACTGGTCGCGAGAGCAATACGACGTCGCGAAAGAGATGAACGACGGCGAGTCGCTGAGAGCGATTAGCGGTCAAATTTTCGGCGGTTTAGATTACGAGGTGCCGTTTACTCAGAAACCGCCGAAAGCGACGCAAACGTTTTCGCCGTGCGCGGCGTTGTACGCTGGCGCGCAGTGCGTGGAAAAGAACACTTTGCCAAAATGCGTGAAGACGATGAACGCGTTGCCGTTTAAGAGTGACGCGTGGATGTCGCTCCACACGGGAGGGAGAAACGGGAACGAAGGAGATTTAGCCGGGAAAGCGCAGTCGTTGCACGGACTGTTTGCGAATGGAGCAGAGTTTGGGGAAATTAAGAGGGAAGTTGATGCGACGTACGGTGGGTTTCCCAGCGCAGACTGGTTGAATAACACGCGAAAATCGCCCGGGAAGTACGCGTTGGCAAACGCGTGCGCGTTGGTCCACAGCGACGGGAAATTGAAAGGAAGCGGTTTGGGACACAGGATAGATAAACACCATCTCGTGATTCGTTTGAACGACGCGCCGGTGAGAGGTCACGAAGAAGACGTTGGGAGTTTCACCTCTGCTCGATTTTTAGGCGAAAAGTATTTTCGAAGAAACGATCGGGACGATAAAAATTTAGAGCGAGCGGCGAGGGAGTTTCCCGACGAGAGTTTAGTCGCCTTGCACTGGTGTAAAACGAAACAAGAGGCATTGCACGGCAAAGCGAATCACGAGAGTCATTGCAGGAAAGAGAGCGTATTCAAAGCGGCAAAGATGAAAGCCCATCTGTTCAATCCGAAATTTGTCGACGCGGTATCCACGAGCTTAGAGCTGAAAGAAGACGAATCGCCGTCGGATTTCTTCATCGCTTTGTTGGCGTTGACGCACGTGTGCGCACGAGTGCACGTGTACGGATACAACTTGTACGATAAAAGAGATTTGATCAAAACGAAGCACACGAGTTATTTAGGAGAGATGAATGGGAAGTATCACTTGCCGCGACGGTACGGAAACGTTCCAAATGCAAAGAGAGGGGTCACGAAGAAACCGTCGTTCGAGAAGGAATCGCCGAATGGTTATTTTTACGCAAAGTTCAACAGAATCGCTCCGGACCAAGTGACGATTGAAGCGAGTGGATTACACAAACCTGGACTGATGGGCTCCGGTGCTTCCTTTGCGGGATACTCTCTTGGTGAGTATAAAGACCGAAAAATGACCGCAGCAAAGAAAGGTTTGCGTCGTAAACTGTTATCGAAGTCGCATCTGCGGGCGGAATCTCCCGAGGAAGTGGAAGATAAAGAACAGTTTTGCGTTCGCGCGTTGCACCACGCGGGTGTCGTCGCGGCAGTTGAAGCGAGCGGGAGAGAAGGTGGGGGACTCTACCACGCCCGAGAAAGTCTCACGCGATCTAAGATAGACATGCCTTCGCACCCTTCGCAAAAATACACGACAGGTAGGAAGAAACACGGATGATGAATTAGCTTTTTGAATGATGTAAAAATTGTATAGTCATAGCTTTTAGTTTTTACCGCTCAAGACATCCAGTAGCTTCTTCTTATCGATCAACTTCCCGTGTCTCAAGCTCACCATGAACTGTTTCTTCTCCCTCTTCTCTTCGTCTAAGTACACGTCTAGTGGTAAAAATGTCGCTTCAGCTACTTCACCGTACGAACTCTCCGGCACGTTCCGCAACGGCGCTTCCACCGCCTCGGGATACTTCACCACCGTTTCGATTCGATTCCCCCAAAAGTCCATCGAAGATATTCGCAACTTCTTCTCCGCATCGCCACTCGTACTATTACTATTAGTGTTATTATCATCATTATTATTAGTATTGCTACTGCTGTTACTATGACTACTCAACAAAGCTAATTCGCCGACGTATCGATTCGCAAACTCTTGCAAAGCGAACGAGCACCCAATCGCCCCAAATGCACTGGCGGACGCGAACACCATCTGCGTCGTCGCAGTCACGTTTTCGATATTTCCTCCATCTCCTCCTCCAAACACGAGCAAAAGAGGTGTGCTCACCGCCCCGATTGAGAATACCTGCAGCAGTTTGAATCGAACAATCGCTCGAAAGAGTTTCACGTTTGGACCTTTGTACAGGAGACGCACTTTCCCGGTAGGGGTAGGGGTTTTAATGTCGTCTCTTTCTCGAGAAGGAAAGGAGGAGGAGGAGGAGATGAAAAGAGGATTTTGGCGAGTAGTAGTGCTGGTGTTGTTTATAGGGCGGTATACGCGATTGAGGTCGCGCGACCTTCTCGCTGCGAGCGCGTAAAGCGTCTGCATTAATTTGTGACGATGTGCAAAAACAAAGAACAAACAACAACGCGAACAAATACAAATCTATAGTATTAAAACACCAAATTGATTAGAAAGTCCCGTCTTCCAAGGAACTGACGTACTCGCAGAAACTAAGAACGCTAGCATCGGCATCGTTCGTACTGGGAATTTTGTCTAATTTTGCGGGCATGATTTGCCCGTCTTTCCCAACCGGTAATTTTTTATCCGGCGCGATGCCTACTTTGTTGATATCTGTGCCTAAAGGCGTTTGGTACTTCGCCACGGTGACGTTTACGGCGGACCCGTCGCTCAGAGGGACGATGGTTTGGATTAAACCTTTACCATACGTTGGTTCGTCGCCGAAAACGGTCGCCCGATTGTTGTCGCGCAAGGCGGCGGTTAAGACTTCCGAGGCGGACGCGGTGCCTTTGTTGACGATAACGGAGAGTTTCTTATCGTAAACATTCTCGAGGGGTTTGCCGTTGACTTCGAACGTATCGCGCACGCCTTCGGCGTCGGCGATTTGAACAATCAAACCTTTCTTCATCAACTGCGAGGCGATATCTAACGCGCCCGGGAATAAACCACCGGAGTCGTCTCGTAAATCCAAAACGAACGAGTTGGCGCCTTTTGCCGCTAAATCGCTCAACGCCTCCTTGGTTTTCGCCGCCGATAACGAGTTGAACGTTTGCAATTTAACCACCCCGATGGAATCACCACCGCTTTTCGATGTGCATAAATCCGATTTCACGGGAACGACCGCGTATTGTTTCCTCGTCACGCTCAAATTTTTCGTTTTGCCCGGCGTCGCGCTCGGTTCGATTTTCAACAAAACGTCCGAACCTTGCGGCCCTCGCAACAACTCCGCGACTTCATACAACGACAACCCAGTCACATCGGTCGCATCAATCTCCAAAATCTTATCTAACGGCTTAATTCCAGCCACGTACGCCGGCGCATCAATCGTCGGTGTCACCACTTTCACGCTCAAATCCGAATCGATCGTCAACTCCACCCCTATCCCGCTCACGTTCGCGTTCATCGTGTTCTCGCTCACCGCCGCGTATTGATCCGGTTCCAAAAATCTCGTAAAAGGATCGTCCAATTTCTTCAACATCGCTTTAATCGCCTCGTACGCGTCTTCTCTCGACGGCATTGGTGTGTTTTTCACCGTTTGCTCGCGATACTTGAACCAACTGACCCCGTTGAACGTCTTGTCCACGTACGCTTTATCCACCGCCCGCCACGCTTCCAAGAATAAGAGCTGGTTCTCCGTCACCGCGTTCGCGACTCGAACATCAGTCACGCCGAAGATGCAACAACACAGAGCCCCTGCGAAAAGAGTAGTCGCGAATGGATTCGTATTCGCATCGTCGCCTTTTTTATTCTCGTCGTCATCATTTTCAACATCATCCAAAGAAGATACAGGTGAAGAAGAAGAAGAATCCCCTATCCTCGTCCTCCTCCCTCTCGTCGTCCTCAAAATCCTCCTCCTCAAACTCGAGTTGTTCTTTTTGTTATTCTGAGTAGTATTAATATCGTGCAACGGTTTTGACCCTGAGCGCATCGTCGTCATCGTAAAAGTCGTCGTCATTATTGATGATGAGAGAAATAATGATGAATGACGACGCTTCTTTTCGTGCGATGCATCCGTCCTCTCTCTTCTGTTGTTAAAAAAAAAGTCTCTCCTCTCGCACGATTTCACAAAGTCAACTTTTTTATTGGTTCATTCAAAAAAAACAACAGACAAAAAAAGAGGAAAAAAGAGCACGCACCAAAAGAAACTGCTGACAAAATTTTCTATATCAGAGAGAGAGAGAGAGAGAGAGAACGAGAAGACGAAGACGAAGAAGAGGACAAAAGATGAGTTCGACGAGATACGACCGACAAATGCGCTTATGGGGAGAAAACGGTCAGAAGTTACTCTCGTCCGCGAAAATTCTGGTCTTGGACGCCGGGGCGACGAGCGCGGAAGCGGCGAAGAATCTCATCTTGGGTGGAATCTCGCAACTGACGATGTGCGATTCGCCGAAACGGATGGTGGAAGAGAGAGACTTGGGGAATAACTTCATGACGAGTTTGAGTTTTGAAAAAGGGGACGAGGACGAGGGAGATGATGATGCGAACGATGATGCGTTGGTTTTAGAACGGACGAAGAGAATAAAAAGGGGCGACATGGTGTGCAAACACTTGAAATTGTTGAACCGAAACGTAGAGGTGAACTTTTGGGAGGAAGATCCGAGAGAGATGATTGAACGGTTTCGACGAGGCGAAGAAGACAAAGAAGAAGACAAAGAAGAACTTCGTCACCATCGATTGCAAGATTTCGATGTGATACTCGCGTCGCAGTTGGACGAACCGACGATGATTAAACTCGACGACATTTGTCAAAAGCTAGGGAAAAAGTTGTTGACGCTGCGGTCGAACGGATGTTTCGGGACGGTGAAGATATCCGGGGCGAAGACGCACTGCGTAGTCGAGGCGAAACCGGAAAATCGAAAGATGGATTTACGGTTGAGCGAGAGCGGCGTGTTTACAGAGTTAGAGGAGTTTGCGGAGAAGTTTGAGGATTTGGAGGCGATGGACGAGCAGAGGTTCGCGCACGTGCCGTGGGCGGTTTTGTTGCTCGTGGCGAAGAAAAGGTTCGACGAGAAGCAAAGGCAGACATTAGAAGACGGCGATTACGAGGCGCAGAAGCAGTTCAAGGAGTTTTTGAAATCCATGCGAAGGACGAAAACGGAGCTGAACTTTGAAGAGGCGTTGGAGAACGTGAGGATGGCGTGGCAGAAACCGGATGTGCCGGAGAACGTTTCGGAGTGTTTTGAAAAGTTGCCGAGGGAATTTCGAAGCGTTACTGAGGAAGGAGATGGAGTAGCGATGATGGACACAGAGACGACGCTATCCTCTTCGGACGTAATATCGATAACGGACGTAGGAGCGAGCGATGTGAGCACAAAGTTGTTTTGGATCTTTGTCGCCGCGTTGGAAGAGTTTACGAAAAGGAACAAAAAGTTTCTCCCGTTGGACGCGGGCGCGTTGCCGGACATGACGTCAACGACGGATGCATTCGTCGGACTTCAAAGAGTGTACCTCGAGAAGGCACAAAAGGACCAACGCGAGATGTTGCGCATCGTTAAAGAAACGATCGTTCCCAATTTGAAGACGACGACGAGATCCAACGATAATAATAGTACCAGTGTTCGTCACGGGAGCAAAATCGTCGACGTTATCGAGAAGGACGTGGACGAAAAGCAGCTGGAAGAGTTTTGCATAAAGTTTTGCAAAAACGCGCGCGATATTCGATTCGTCTCCTTCACGTCGCTCGCAGACGAACGCGACATTTGGAGGTGGGAGAACAAACCAGAACACGAAGGCAAGAAGGCGCAAGTAGCCTCCTTCCTAGCCGTCGACAGTCCGCAACGCGTGTGCGCGTATTCCTACGCGCTTTTGCGCGCCTCGGACGCGTTCGAGGCAAAATTGTGTCGAAAAGCCGGCACATACGCGCCCGAAGAAGGCGTCGATAACGTCGTCGCCTCCTCGGGAACGGAAAAAGGCAAATCGATGCTCTTCCATCGCATGACGAGCGACTGCGCGGAACTTCGCGCGCTCGTCACCAAAAATTTAGAAGCCGCCATGTTCCAATCCTTCTCCACGTCCACTTCCCCGACGAAAATGGACGTCGTAGAAAAACCACCCTCCGATGACGCCGACGCCGTAAACGACGACGGTGGAAATGGTTCAAACAACATAAAAGCTGCCAAAGCCGAAGAGGCTGGTAAATTCTTGGAACGGCTCGCCTGGGAAGTCGTTCGCTCTCAAGGCGGCGAAATCCACGCCGTCGCCTCCGTCGTCGGCGGCGTCGCCAGTCAAGAGGCGATTAAACTCATCACCGGACAGTTCGTTCCGAGTCACGGGAGGGTGTGCGTCCACTTAGCCGACGGGAGCAGCGCCGTCCTTCCTTAGTAGTATAATAGTAGCGAGAGAGACAAAAACCACTGTTTGTTGTTGTTGTTCATCTTCAGAAGAATAAATCGCCAGCAGAAAACTAAAAAACTTCATTTTTTTACGCGCAGATTAAAGTATCATGACCGATGATGACATCGCTTTTCGCCGAAAGCGGCGGCGAAAAGGAGGAGGACACGGGACAAGAACAGTCTTTGTTTTCGTCTCTTTCCTTTCTTTTCTTCTCTTCGTCTTCCTCCTTTTTGCGTCTGCTTCTGTTCATGCGGTACACGCAAAATCCAATCCCGAAGAGAAGAAAGAGTCCGACGCGGTGGACTCGAGACGACGACTGACGACTGACGACGAAAACGAAAACGGGCGACTTTTGAATAAAACAGCGAGAGAACTCGCGCGCGACGTGTACGCGAAGAGACGCGCGAGGACGAACGAGAAAAAGAAGGAAACCATCGGTCGTCGCCGGCTCGTGTTTCAACGCGACGTGGTGGCGATAGACGACCAAGGTGCCTCCTTTGCAAAGAAAAAAGAGGAACTTTTTTTTACAAGAAAGACGAAAGTCGTTCGACAAACACTAACGGAAGAAGAGGATAGAATGAAAGAAGAAGAAGAAGAAACGGTCTCGCGCGAACGCTTGTTACGACGCGGAAGACGAACAGCGCCTTCAACGGCCGCCGCCGAGCAAAACGTAGAGTGGAACTTTGCGTCGTCGGCGTTTGGGAAAGAGCCGAAGGAGTACGGGGAGGAAATTTCTTCGAAACGAGCGAGGCGGAAACGTAGCGATGGAAGTGTTGGTGGGAGAATGAAGGATTACTTCAACGCCGTGAATGAAGACGCGACTGCATCGCAACAGTTTTACGTCGTTTTAGAAGAAGGCGTAACGGATACGAAGAGAGCGGAACAAATCTTGCGCAAAAACAGAGGCGGATTCGTGAAAGATTCGAATGGATTTCCAGTTATTGTTGGAGGTAAAAGCGGTGGGTACCTTGCGTTTGGACCTCCGGAAGCGGCTTTTGAGGTTTCAAAAGCTGCAGCGTGGGTCGACGCGTGGACGCCGGAACTTAGTTTAGACGCCTCGTTCGACGTCGTCGATGCAGTCATCGAGGTGGAGACGGAGAGAGCGAAGACGAGCGAAGGAACAGAAGAAGCAAAGGGAGAAACGTGGGGCAGTGAGAAGCGTCTGAAGTCACTTTTCAAGGAAATTGGCTTGGAAACGAGGGAGAATAGAATCGGTGAGAGCGTCAATTCCTTGCGCGTCGACGTTACGCGACTAGGTAACGCCAAGGACGACGAAGTATTCGCAAAATATGCGAGCGAGGAAGTAATAGCAATCTTAATCGAAAAGGGAATCAATGTTCTAGTCGATGACGAGTCTTACGAGCTCGGACCAAACGTCACTATGGGAGCGAAACATAGCAGACGCAACGTCGTCTTTGATCCAGACGGTGGTTTTTTCAACTTGCGAAATATTCCCACGACGCAATTAGCCGACGCCGCAAGATTTATAGCCGCACTTCCATTTATAGTGCGTGTAGCACCGATGTATGCGCGAAAGACGTCGAATAGGAACGCCAAGGGTATAATCCAAGGGTCGATTTGGAAAAGCGGGATTACCACGATGGTGGCGACCCCTATTTGGAGCAAAGGCAATTTGCTCGGGGATTCAGTCATTGTTGGTGTTGGCGATACTGGAGCGGATCGAAACAGTTGCTATCTCGCGGGGAATAACAAGTTTAAACATTATATTACAGAGTATGGAAACGGAGAGGACGAAGATGGTCATGGCACGCATGTGGCTGCTTCAGTCGCGGGATACTCGACCATTGATACCGCAATTTACGACGGCATGGCAACCTCAGCCCAAATTGCATTTTTTGATCTTGCCTACACAGATGAGTTTGGAGATATTGTCATGATGGCGACGCCAAATATGGGATCTACGTATTATCAAGTTGCTTACGATGCTGGAGCGAGAATCCATTCAGATAGTTGGGGATACGACGTTTATGAGTACGAAAGGGAGACGACACAGATAGACGAATACGCTCGAAATACGCCGAAATTTCTTCCGTTTTTTGCCGCAGGTAACAGCGGTGACAACGGTTTATCTTCAGTTACGACGCCAGCGGGAGGGAAAAATATACTATCGATCGGGGCGTCGCTTACTCCAAGTTCATACATGACTGCAAACATAGCCGCCGGTACGGAATATTACAACGTGAATATTGCCAGCGATACACACTTTTCGCATTTGAAAATTATTTTACTACAAGCGGCAGATTTCGGATCGGATTGGGACAGCACGTCAAAAGCGTACGCAACTGTGGCTCGATCTGTTATCCACGCAACCCCGGAAGAGGGTTGCGCAGCTTTAAGTAACGCCGTGTACACGGATGCCATCGTGCTTGTAAAACGCGGGACGTGTTCGTTCGAACTCAAGGCGCGCAACGCATACACTGCTGGTGCAAAAGGTATACTGATTTACAATTACGAGTACGATACCAATTTACAAAACGGGTATAAAATTCACATGAGTCGAGATGAAGCTGCTTATCCTCTTGCTTTCACCTCAGCCGCGGTGGGGTTCATCACACATCGCGATGGATTGATCTTGAAGGCGTTGTCGGAGCGTTCTACTGGTATCAAAGTTACATTTTCCAGGTATACCAGGACAAATATGGATTTAGGTTTTGAAGATGTAGCCTCGTTCTCGTCTTCGGGGCCGTTTGGTTCGGATAACGATGATTTGCGAATTAAGCCAGATATTATTGCGCCGGGAGATAGTATTACATCGGCATATATCAACAGCGTGTGCGGGACGGCTACAATATCCGGAACTTCAATGGCATGCCCCATAGCAGCTGGCGGGACAGCACTTGTGCAAGAATATTTTGAGAAGGGATACTACCCAGGTGGAATTGCGGGCTCGAGTGCGAGTTATGCACCGTCTGGATCACTCATGAAAGCTATTGTCATTAACGGGGCAATGGCCATGACCGGTATCGACGAAGAATATCAAGAACCACTTGAGCAACCTCCTTCGTTCAAGCAGGGATGGGGAAGACTCAATCTCACGAATTCCCTCCACTTTGACGATATACCGGAATCCCCAAAGGCCATGTACATCCACGATAACAAGATATTGTCGGCATCAAATGATTACGAGGATGGTTTTTGTTTAGAGGTGAACCCCTACGCCGCCAAGTTCGAGCTCCGCGTGACGTTGGTTTGGGCCGACGTCGCTGATGAACGACTCGTGAACGATCTCGATTTAGAGTTACACTTTGGATCAAACTTTATAGGTATGTCCAAAATCCTTCCTCTGGATGGTTTGGAGGATCATATGAATAACGTCGAAAGAATTATTCACTCGAATCCTCAGCAAGGTAGGTATTGGATCAAAGTGAAGAAATATGGAAACTTTGGCTCTGGAAATGGGAGTATTCAAAATTATGCCGTCGTTGCTACGGGGACGTTTACGCATTTGGAAGACAGGACGTATGACAGTTGCTCTCTGGACAATCCACCGCCACCACCGTCTCCGCCTCCCTCGAGTCCTCCGTCTCCACCGCCTTCCCCTCCTCCACCTCCGCCGTCACCGCCGCCGCCAAGTCCGAAGCCGTCACCTCCTCCGAGCCCACCGCCAGACTCGTCTAAACCATCACCTCCTCCGCCTCCGCCAATCGCGAAAGTTTCAGGTCGCGCGTATGCGAGCGGATATCTCTCGAAGTGTACCGTGTATCTCGATACTAATAAGAATGGCGAACGAGATTTCACGCTTGACCCGCAAACAACAACAGACGAGTTCGGTGCTTTTACGCTCTCTCCAACGGTTAGTTATTCAGTAGCATCGACGATATTGATTGCCGATACCAGCAGCACGTCATGTACAGATGCCTATACGAAACGAACGAGCGCACTTTCAATATTAAAAGCACCTCCGGGTTCGACAATGCTATCGCCACTGTCGACAATTTTGGTCGCGATGATGGCGAAAATAGGCAGTTATCCTCGGGTGTCTGCTTATGATCAAATGAAGACTGCATTTGGATGGGATAATACGCAAGTGGACCTGCTCGATAGAGATTCTTTAGCTGAAGCGCAAAATGACGTTATTGAGGAATACGTGCACGTTGCCACGACGAACGTGAATTTGGCGAATCTGATTGCTTCGACTTCGAGAATGATTTGTGGCATAAAGTCCAACACAGCTTTGTCTACGTGCGAGGCATACGCCGTCAAGGCGATCGCAGAACGTGTAATTGCGCAATATGGACGCATTGAAAGTAACAGGGCCATGAATTCTCGTCGTCGGCTGAACGAGCTTATGCGAACTGATTTGCTAGACTTCTACAACGCCGAAGTCATTGCGGATGTTGTCTCAGATGCGTTGGAAGTCGCGCAGAATGCAGGAAACGTGGAGTATGATGGATCGGAAGTTTTGCAAGGCGTTGCGACGATGGCAGCGGCAGTTGCAAATGCCGCAACGGTACTTTTAGACTTGAAAGATTCTATTGCTAGTGGATCATCGATCGATGATTTCTTAGCGAGTATCGCGGCGGTTGCTACGGTGTCACAGTCGCCCTCTTTACTTTCCGAGATTGAAGAGTTATCGCACAGTGGAGAGGCTTCGATAAGTTCTACTGGTCCTTTAGCAAGTGCAAGCTCCTCGAAGACATCGTACTACGATGCTTTTGAAACTACCAAAGCGGATATAGACTGGGATTTGACGTATAGTTTCCCTCCTCCGAATCCGTCACCGCCTCCACCGCCATCGCCTGGACCAGCACCGCTGACACTTACTGATGTTGCCAAGTCTGCGAGTCCCGCAGCTTTGGCTGGTGCGGTACTTTCCGTCGTGTTCATATTCCTTATCCTTTGCTTCAGGCGCAAAATAGCGCGATGCTGCTCACCAGAGGCCAAACGTCTGGAAAATCAAGCAAACGTAGGTGTTCCTGTTGCCGTCCATCGCACGTTACCCGGACACCGATCACGACCGGCGCCCGTAATATGGCAGCTTGATGATGAAGAAGGAGATGAACAGCAACGCGTGACGGGACAAATGCAACCGCTCTCTCCGGAAGCAACGGTAAGTCTGCGCGATCGATACGCAAGCGGTATTACCAATTCGCAGGGCGAATTTCTCAGGGCAATACCGACTCAGCCTCCTGTACGAAATGAACGAGAGGCAACGAGAGATCCAGGAATTTGGTACCCGGACGACGATGGCGACAACGAATCGCGCATGATTCCGACCATAGTCGACGCCGAAGCAGAAGTGCTTCGTCTAGAAAATTTTAGGCGCCAGTTGGCCACACAAGGACGCACCTTTCCGGGAGGAGGTGCTAACGAAAATGAAGATATCACCGTAGTTGAGCATAGATGATAATTTGTACAATAATACAAACAACGGTACTGTACGCTGATTGAACAACTTCTTTCTAAGCTAAAGCTAGAACTAAAAATATAAATACACCAAATTGACTTTTAAATTTTGACTGCGCACCAGATGCGGTAGGCATGAACTGCTCTCTTCCCGGAGACTCAGGCGGTACTGGCGGAGGCGCAGGCGGAGGCACAAGCGCTTCCACTGACGTTTGGGGTGGTAGTGGAGGCGGAGCCGGAAGCAATGGCGGAGGGGAAGGAGGCGGCGAGGGCGGCGGCAACGGTGGACTAGGAGGAGGAGAAGGAGGAGGAGAAGGAGGGGGGCAAGGAGGAGGAGAAGGAGGAGGAGGAGGAGGCGTGCACGAGGATATATCGCGCACTGCTTCAGCCGTGACGAAGCTGCCAGTGGCTACAAACGCGAAGCTTTGGTCACTAACGAGCGACGATGCGCTGATTTTCGCATAGTATAGCCCCCTTTTTGGATACGACCACACAATCTTTTCCACCGTATTTAGTGAATCGCGATATAACGGTGCAATAGTCTCAAAAGTGCCCGACATGTCTCTCGAATAGTATAGCGTGATATCGAGATCGTTGATGAGTGATCCATCCGAACCAGAAAGTGATGGTTCGTCGTACCAAGTCAGCGTCATCGATAGCGTTTCCGTGGTATCGTCTGACAGTAACATGCAAGCGCCATAGGATGCCGTTACTTCGGTGAAAATCAAACCAGAGTCATCCATCACGTAGATATTTGTCGGAGATTGCACGTTCGAGTCGATATCTTTTAGCTTCAAAGAGTTTGCCAAGTCTACGCGCCCAAAACCGGCTTTCATCGAAGGTGCCGATTCCAACGGAGTGCTATCCAAGGAATCAAAACCTTCTAATTGTCTAGCCCCATTGATCAAGACTGCCTTTAACAACATGCCGCTGACATTAGTCAACGCCTTTTCCGATATCTTCTCTCCAGAAGGGTAATATCCATCGGTAAAATATTGTCTAGTGATTGCGAGTGCGCCGGAAACCGCCGGCGCCGCGTACGATGTTCCCGCCATGAACGTCGCCACCTTGCAATGCACGACGGATGCCGTATTTGTGGTGTTCACATCTACTGATTCAATATTTTGGGCAGGTGCTACGAGTAAAGGCGCGATTCGTCCATCATCTGTAGGCCCCGCACTCGAGAAATCCGCCGCGTGCTCGTATTGATTGTCACTGGAAGCTTCTATTGTGGTAACTTTAATTGTCAACGCAGGAAACACGTCATTGGCATTCAAATCACCTTTCTCAACGAGCGCGCGTAAAAGAAGACCATCTTTCATGGGAATGAACGCAGACAAGAAAGATGATGACGTCTGATCATCTACCATTGATGCCAATCGCGCTTTTGTTTCGTTTGCATAGACGAGCGCACCATAGTATCCGGCAGTCTCTGCGTTTTTTAATCGTTCCGCGTGCGAACAAGAAACTCCGTCTGACTTGAGAAGAACAATTTGATTCGAATCAATCGCGCTTGGCAAAGCCGCGCACCCGTTCTCTGGACTCCCCACTGTGACTATACGATACGAATCAGTTGACACATACGTCTTATTAACGCTCGCCATACCACGCACGTTTGCGTGCGCCCAGTGCGCGTAACCATCCCCTAATTCTATTTTGACCGCATATGGCGACGGCGAGAGACTCGGTGATTTTACACTTCTGGTCCCACCGACAGAAATGACATTCTTTGCGTTTGCTGGTCTCGTTATACTATTGCGCGCTTTCCCCCCCACGGAGCCTGGGTTTCCCTTGTTTCCCGCGGAGAAGACGACAACATTCTCTTGATTTTCATTCAAAAACAGGTCGACTTCATATTCACTTGATTCGTACGAATATGAATTTGTTATACCCCAACTATGAGAATGCACGCGAGCAGAGAAAGTATCGCTTGGGTACCCATACAAAAGTGACCTCGAAACGTTGGATAAACTTACCAAGACTTCTGATCCGTCGGTGTCCTCGTATCCAATATCTGTAAATGCGACGCGCGCATTTTTAGCCACACCGTCGTACTGTTTGTCCCAATAGAATGAGCCAGACGACCCGAAAAACACTCCAGCGACTTTCGTGCCGTGGCCACTACCATCCACCATATTTTGACTATCGCTCAGTGAGCGCAAGTCGAGAATTTTTGAAAACGTCGTTGCGTTGGCGTTTGGCGTTTTCACGTCGCTAAAGTAGCAATTATACTTGTCTATGCCCGTATCGGTCAATGCGACGACTTGATTAGTACCTGTCAAACCGAGTTTCCACATAGGACATCGATTATAGCTCGTGAGTCCTTGACCTCCCTGTACTAAAGATTGCGTGTTATAATTGTGCGTGACGATTGGAAGCGTTTCATGCATGTACACCACCGCGTTGTGTTTCATTATATTTGAGAAAATCCTCTCGCGTTCTCCTCCTCCTACGTCTCTGGCAAAAGTACACTGGACTTTTACGCCGTTCGTATCTGACGCTCGACAATACGAAGTCGACGCGTTCCGCGAGCTCATGATATCGCTCAATTCCTCTGCCACTGACTGAGCGAACAAAAAGTTTTCCTCTCGCGCAATTGTACCTCTTGCACCGAAAAACGGTGCCGGCGCAACCATCGTCTCGAACCATTCGCACATAGTTTTTGCGCAAACGCTCTCAAACGCAAAAGAGGACGCAGTTTCTTTCGGCCATTCGTTTACGACTGAATATTGCATCGCACTCGTTCCACCAAAACGTTCCGCAACTGCAGCCGCCAAAGGCGGTCCAAACGCTAGAAATGTTTGTTCCGGTATCGGTCCCAACAAACCACCTTTAGCTTTGTTCAAAGCGATATCCAAATCCCGCCACGCGCGGGGGGTGGACAAAGCTTCTCCCACGAGCGTCACTAAGAACAAACGCGTGTCATCAATATCATCATCATCATCATTACCAGTTTCATCACCAATTTTACGACTTATCTTTCTTCTCCATCGCGGCGCACCAAAAGCAGCAGCATTCGAAGAAGATGCTCTTTTCGTTCGCGAAGCGTTCCTCCGCAATAACGCGTTTCTCGTTCCATATTTCGAAGGCATTCTCGTCTGCGAATGCAACTCTTTGTCGTCTGTGTCGCTCTCGTTTCCGTCTCTTTGCATTGTTTCGTTCAAAAACCTCTCCTCGTATTCTTCATCCACGAGCACGTATTTCAAATCCATCGTTTGTTTCGCGAGAACATCGATTCGTTCTCCGTGCCGTAAGCGCACTCTCGGGACCGCCGTAACGAACTGCGTTGTGGAAAAGAAGAGGACGACGACGACGAAAAGGAGCACCTTTAGAAAGAGTGCAAGTAAGGCGAGACCAGAAGTCATCCTCTTTATTTCTTTACAAAGAATGCGGTTAATACGCGCAGATTATATCATCTTCGTCATCGTTTTGTCCGTGTGTAAAGTCTCTCCGCTGTTAAATACTGACGCGAATTAGAAAGCGAATATTCTCCCTTCTATGACAAGACGAGAAACTTCAGCGAAAAGTGAAATATGGACTCACGAATCTACTTCACGCGCGTTCTGCTACAAAATACTGCTAATAAATACACTACAATCAAAGCGCGTCCGTGTACGGCGTCATTGAACCCAACGCAAAAAGCGCCACGTTCGCACTCACCCCTAACATCAATCCTAACATCAAACCGGCTTGTTCGTCGTTGCTCCCTCTTCTGGTTTCTCTGGTAGCGCGAGGCCACAAGGCTCTGGAGAAGGCGTAGGCGCACATCAAACAACTCGCAGCTTCCAATAAACCTTCTATTTTGAACAAGTTTTTCTTACCAGAAGATTCTTCCAGATGTTTGTTCAAGTCGCGCTCGGATTTGAAGACTTTCACAAACTTGGCCGCGACGACGGCGGAGAAGAAAAAGGCGAAACCTACCGAGAGGGAAGCGCGCAGCGCAAGTTCAGAAGCGTTACCGGCTTTACAGCTAAACGCGCTCAAAGCTGCTGGAGCGGTTCTCACAAGAGCACGGATGCACGCCGGAAATTCGATGTGAATGTTCTCTAATGATTCAGAGGCGGAGGCGAAGCGGACGCCATCGAGGACGGAGAGGGAAACGCACGTGATGGACACGATGAACGCCTCAAAGGCGCCGTCGATGGCATCCCACCCGTTCGCGAGGCTCGCGAGGCTACTGCTACTGTTTGTGGTTGTCGAGTTCTTTTCTGCACTCTCATTCGAGGAGAACGCGTCCAAGAAGACAAGCTTTGGGAGTCGCAACAGAATAAATCTCGCCAGCATCACGCCGACGACGGCGAATACAATCTCCACTACTCCTCCGTAATAAATAGCGCGAAGCGTGAGTAACATCGCGCGTACACCCATGACGATCAACACACCACTCGCAATCCCTAACGTTGCGCCTATTTTACCGTCCGCAAAACTACTTTTCCTACGCGCCGAGGACGATTTCAACACGTCTCCTTCAATATTGTTGTTGTTGCTGTTCATATCTATTTCATCATTTCTTCGAACCTTGTCCCTAAACAAGCGCTCGACGAGCAACATCCCTTTCTTGTTCGTAAAGCGTAACGTAAACAGCGCGAACGAGGCTATAAACGCCGGCGCAAGCGCTAAATAAAACGTACTCTTCCCGCCGCCCCCGCCGCTCCCGACGTCGTCTCCTCCTAAACCAAAATCTTTCAACGTCGGAGCTCGTAATGTCCCATCTTCGTTGTCCAGCCTTTGCATGGCCATCCGAAACCCTTCCAACGCTGCCGCACTCATCGTTGCCGCCGTTGCCACTGCTCTCGCATCCTCCGCGCCTTCAAACGCGTCCGGTAACAACTCCGCGAACACAATCCAAATCATACACCCGGCGCTAAAACCGACTCCAAACGGCATCAAGCTCGTAAACGTTTCCACGAACAAAAACGACGGCACCGCCGTTACCGTTTGCGGCAACGAACTCACGACAGACCAAAACAAACACTGCATCGGTTTCACGCCTTTACTCGCCAACACTGTCGACACCGCCAAACCTTCCGGAACGTTATGCACGCCGATGGCAAACGTCACCAAACACCCTTGCGCCCAACCGTGGACTCCTGAAAAACTCACCCCGACGCCCGACCCTTCCCCGAACGAGTGCGCGGTCATGATACCAACCACGAGTAACGTTTTCCGTGCATCCGCGCCGACTAAATTCGCAAACGACACGTCTTCGTGCGCGCGTAAAATTTTCTGCAAAAAAGCAATAAAAGTTGCCCCGCAGAACAATCCAAAAACCACCAGACCGGGACCGTGCGGTTGGCCTTCGTGAACCATATCGAAAGAAGCCGCGAGCATGACCCCACACGCGATGGCATTCGCTAACCCGGCGTACAACGGGGAGAGTTTCTCCCCTTTCGGGAGTAAAAAGAATGGAACAGAGCCGAGACCAGTCATGGATGCCATCAGAAGCGTCAAGACGAAAACGGACGTTGGAGTGACCGCGGCGACGACATCGTCGCTGGAAAGTGCACCTTCCGAGGCAGCCCCGACCATGTTTATATCGATTTATGACGTTGATGCTGGCTTTGTCGTGCTCTCTCGCGCGTCGTGTGACTAATAATCAATAGCTGTTCTTAGGACCGAGAGAGAGAGAGTTAATTCAACGTGCGAGGGGTCGTTCCTCGCGATATAATTCTGAAGCAAAAAGTCACATCATCAAAACAAAGGCAAATTTTTTCAACGACCAAAAGACGAGTCAAATCAAATGAACGCGAAGTCGTGCAATCGATGTGTATTTCAAAGTGTTGTTTATTATTACTAGTCAAAGCAGCGGCAATAGTAGCTATGTGGTATTGTTGTGTTCTTTTTTATTATACATCCGTATGCGCCGAGCGTTGAGTTCCGTTTGGCGTCGTCGCGGTACCTCGTTCTCTCTGGCTTTCGTGACCGAGCGAATGGCCTCGCTTCTTCCGAGATCTCGACGGCGTCGCTTGGATTTCACACCCGCCGTACATTTTCCTCTGGAAATTGGAAAAAGCTTTCGCGATGGCTTCTTCCACGTCGTGGTCGCGAATTCTCGAGTACACTCTGACTTTGCGTTCTAAAAAGTTGGTCGGCAACAAGGAGGAGACTTTCGATCGGTCGATGTGGAAGGATTCTTCGTCGGTTAATTCTTGGAAGAATTTCACTCTCGAGACTGGATCTTTGTCTTTCATGGAGTAATCGATTTTGACGTTGTGAACGATGATCATTTCCGGTTTCAAGCCGCCCGGTATGGTGTTGCTAGTGCTATTGGATTCGTACGAAGTGGAGATATCTTCCTCCGTGACGTCTTTGAAATCGCTCAAATACTCCTCCGGGACCGTGTATTCGTTGACAAAAACGTACAAATCTCGTTTTCGTAATCGTTTAATTATATCGCGCGCTTTTTGTAACTCTGGTTCGTTCGAAAATTCGATTTGTTTCACGATCGTATCGTCCAGTTTAATAAACTCTTTCGGGTCTCGAATGGCGTGCGATATTCGACTGTTCCATCCAACGTCTGCTTCGACCATGGCGTCTACAATCATATACTCCACCGCCTTCGCTTTTTTATGCGTGTACACCACGTGGTGCATATTTGCGCGCATATCAAACAATCTGTACACGTTGTATACCTCGCTCGCTTTGAAACAGATCTCGTCGTCGATGACTTTCATGAACGAAATCAACCGGTTCATGTCTACCGAAGCGGATATGCCGGTGTTTTTCGAGTCTCGCATCAAATACTCAAACTTATCCACGTCCACGCTGTTTCTTTTATTCGCCACGATGTCGAACAAAAACTTATTCTGTTTATACCCAGAATCGTTCGAACTGATTAAATCTTTCACTTTTTGGACTATTCTAGGCGATAAGTCGACGCCGTTGTCCTCGACCAGCCACTCGAACATATCACACGACATGTCCTCGTGACTCCACTTCTTTGCCTCGGCTTTGCCTAATCTCAGCGGTAAAAACTCGTTATCGAACACGTGCGAATACGGCCCATGGCCTAAATCGTGACATAAACCGGCTAATTGAACGCATAACTTATCCTCCGCGTCCCATTTCAACGATCGCGTCGACCTCGTCAAAGTCTCGTACACGTTGCTCGCCAAGTGCGACGTCCCCAACGAGTGTTCAAACCTATTATGCGAAGCTCCCGGAAAAACGTAATACGCCGTCCCTAACTGCTTCAACTCCCTCAACCTTTGCATCTGCGGCGTATCGATCACGTCGCACAACTTCCCGCTAAAATACATGTGATTATGCACCGGATCGTTCACGACTTTCCCTTTATTCCTTTCCCGTGATTTCGTGTAATAATCTTGCACGATGAGGGGTTCACTCGCGCGTAAAATGTTCGGGTTCTGTCGCATTTGCGACATTGGTATTTCACCAGAAATGTTGATGTTGTTCTCCTCGTCCTCTCGCACTTGCGACATGGGTAAGTACGGCTCGTCCGGTAAGTTATCATCGTCCACCACTAAAAGTCTTCCATCGTCTTTATTCTCATTCTTAGAAGTCGTCGTTGTATCATCTGCGCATAAAAATTCAATTTTTAAATCAAACTCGTAAAAACAAAAAAACGTACCGTTATTATTCACCGCTTTGCTATTGCTCCTTCCTCCTCCCTTTTGTTTCTTCTTTCTCTCCGGAGTGTCGTACGCTAAATCCTCCTCCTCGTATTCTTGGCTGCTATACCCAAAGACTCGTTTAGACTTCATCTGCAATTTTTTGCTTTTTTTTTTCTTCTTTTTTTTCTGCGATGATGAATGAAAAAATATGAGGAAGAAGCTTTTTGCTCGAGAGAAAAAAGAGATGAAAAATTGACAGACAGACAGACAGACCAAAACAACAACGAGAGGGAAAAAAAGCAATCGAATCCAAAATCGTCACATTAGTACTACTACTACTACTTTATAATAATAAGTAATACACAGAACAATAATGACGAATAATAATCTCATCGCGTCGCTCCTGAGAGACGACAAATCAAAGATGGCCACGTTAATCGCGTGCGGCGCGAGCGCGGTGGCGTTGATTTATTACAACCGGGAAGTTCGGAATCAAATCGCGAATATTTTCATGGTGCGTTTTCTTCTTCTTCTTTTCGTCGCAGCCGTCGTCTTTCGATGGTCTTCTTTTATCATCATCATCATCATCATCACCATCTCTTTGATGATGATGATGATGGTGATGACGATGCCTCTGCTCGCGTGTGAGAGAAAAACAACGCGTCTTATCTTTTGCGAGTGTTGATATTGCGCGAGATGGACGACGCGTGTTGTCGCGCGAGAGAGAGGAAGATGGAGAGTGGATAAACCTGAAAAGCGCGATTGGATTTTTGGGTCCAAATTCTCTCTCGCCGCCGTCATCATTTCATCGTTTCATCTTCATCGGAGAGGCTTCTTTTTTCTGGTTTTGATGTGACTCTCTCTCGTTCGTTCTCACAAAACGCGAGAAGTCGACGCGTACGCTCTGTTCATAATGCATGCGTTTGTATTCTTATTTACTGACCGACCGTATTTCTCTCCTTTTACAATAAAAAAAAACTTAATAGGGCGCTGCGGTGGCCACCTCTGGACCAGGCGTCTTATCTGGCAGCACGAACAACGCGGCGAGTAAGAAAGAAAGCAACGGGGACGCCTCCGATGGCGGCGATGCGGAGAACCAACAGCAACTGATGATGCAACAGATGCAGCAACAACAGCAACAAATGCAAGGTGGTGGGATGCCTGGGCAAGAGGAAGAGTTATCCGCGATTGAACGATTTTGTACGGACGTGACGGACGAAGCGAAGAAAGGGTTGTTGGACCCGTTGGTCGGGAGAGACGACGAGTTGAGAAGAGCTATTCACGTCTTGTCCAGACGAACGAAGAATAACCCGATTTTGTTGGGCCAATCTGGTGTTGGTAAGACGGCTATTGTGGAAGGTTTGGCGCAGAGAATCGCGACTGGTGACGTTCCTTTGTCGCTGAGAAACGCAAAGTTGTTGGAGTTGGATTTAGGCGCGGTTGGCGCCGGCTGTCAAATGCCGGGGGAGTTTGAAGAGAGATTGTCTATGGTCGTGCAAGAAGTTGTCGACGAAGCCGAGAATCAGCCAGTGATTGTATTCATCGACGATATTCACAACTTGATTCCGCCGCCGCCGAATGGGAACAACGGGTCGGCTATTTTGAAACCGGCGTTGGGGAGAGGTTTGTTGAGGTGCATCGGGTGCACGTCGGTGGATAAGTTTAAGAAATCCATCGAAACTGACGCGGCTTTGGAACGTCGATTTCAGCAAATTCCAGTGGAAGAACCGGACGTTGATTTCACCGTTTCTATTTTGCGCGGGTTGAGACCGAGATACGAACAGCACCACAACATCGCCATCTCCGAAGGCGCGTTGTTATCGGCGGCGCAGTTATCGGCCAGGTACGTCAGCGGACGTCAGTTACCAGATAAGGCGATCGATTTGCTCGATGAAGCCGCCGCGGCGGTTAGAATGAACAAATCGTCTAAACCGGAAGCGTTAGACGTGTGCGACCGAAAAATAAAGCAGTTGCAAAAAGAACGCAATCAGTTGTTGTTGAAGCAAAGAAGCGAAAACGCAAAGGCTGGTCAAAACAACATCGCCGCGGCGGAATTGCAAAAGCTCGCCGCGCAATTGCACGACGAGAAGAAGAAACGAAAGGAGCTGCAAAAGAAAGTTACGAGTGAAATGACGTGCATGAACGCGTACAGACAAGCGCAAGCGCAGTTGGCGTACACGGTGAGAAAGATTCAAAACGCCAACGCCAAAGTACAGTTGGCCTCGGCCGCGGACGCGCCAGACGAGTACAAAGCTCAACTCGCGAATTGCAAGAGCGACCTCGCCAAATTGGAAGCGGAAAAAGAGCGCGTGGAAGACGAGGTGAAGAAAGCGGAAGGCGAAGTGTTGTCCTTACAAGGTGGTGGGGTGATGTTGAGAGAAGAGGTGACGGATGCAGACGTCGCGACAGTCGTGTCCAGATGGACCGGCGTACCGGTGGCGAAATTGGTCTCTTCGGAGAAACAGAAATTGTTGCAATTGGAATCGGAACTTCACGAAAGAGTCATTGGTCAAGAAGAAGCGGTCACATGCGTCGCCGAAGCCGTGCAACGCTCGCGCGCGGATCTCGCCGATCCGAATGGGCCGGTCGCCTCGTTCATGTTCCTCGGTCCGACTGGCGTCGGAAAGACAGAATTGGCAAAGGCTTTAGCATCGTATCTCTTCAACTCGGACCAAGCGTTGGTGCGTTTGGACATGTCCGAGTACATGGAAAAACACTCCGTGGCTAGATTGATTGGCGCACCGCCAGGCTACATCGGCTACGACGAAGGGGGCATGCTCACCGACGCGGTTCGACAAAAGCCGTACTCGGTCGTCTTGTTCGATGAGATTGAAAAAGCGCACGTCGATGTCTTTAACGTCTTGTTGCAGTTGTTGGATGAAGGCCACGTGACGGATACTCAAGGTAGAAACGTTTCGTTTAGAAACTGCTTGATTATCATGACTTCGAACTTGGGTTCGGACGAAATGAACTACCAAAACAAAAGAAGAGGAAGAGGTAACGTGAAAGACGCCGTCATGCAACACGTCCGATCGCACTTCAGACCAGAATTTATCAACAGAATCGACGAGTTTATTTGCTTTGAATCGCTCAACCATTCGCAAATCGAAGAGATTGTCCAATTACAACTCAAGAACTTGTCCAACAGAGTCGATGGCCAACGCATGGCGATTGAATACGACAAATCCGCGGTTGAATATTTGGCGAGAGAAGGCTACGATCCGCAATACGGCGCTCGTCCGGTCAAACGTGCCATTCAAAAACAATTGTTACAGAACTTGTCCACGGAAATCTTGAAGGGCAAATTCAACGAAGACGATACGATTTTAGTCACCGCGGATAGACACGGCTTGTGCCTCGCCAACGGTCAAAAGATTGTGCGAAAAATCTACGACATCACCGAAGCGAGCGACGACGACGAGGACGAGCTTTAGAGATAAAACGATGAACGATCAACACACAACTGCTACAGTACTGCGAAGAAACAAAAACAACAACAAAACATCATAGAAGAGTTTGGCTTTTAAAAATAATCACAAATATTATCTTGAATCTTGAATTGAATGAATTGGCACGCTAAGTGCTTCCTTATTATTTCTTGTTCCTCCTCTCCTCGTTACGCGTCACCCCCAACATTTTTTTCCCAATTAAAACCACCCCCGGATAAAATCTCTTTCGACACGCTTCAATCAATCCACAATCACGCAGTGTGACTTTCTTGGAATATGATATCACTAATTTGCATCTACTGGATTTCTATCTCTCTCTTTGTTTTAATATCGTTAAGAAAAAAATTGGTTGGTTCCGCCTCCTCTCGTCGCAGAAGATTTTAAGAACACACTATTTATGTTGAACATCATTGTTCGGAAACTTTGCCTTTATAAGAAAGAGCGACGATTACAACTCGTCTTTCTTCCTCAACTGCTCCAACTGCTTCAAAATAGCCTCCCCTTTATTCAATGCCGCCTCTCTTTTCTTCCACGTCGCGACCTTGGTGTTGTGTTCCAGCTTCGCCGCCTTCATGTCTGACTTTATCGTCTTCAACTCCTCCGATCGTTTCTTCAACTCTTCCGCGATGTCCGCGGAAGTCTTCCCGTCGAATTTCTCAATCAACGCGATTTCGTTCGGTTTGCACGCTTTCTTCGTCTTCACGTCGCACTTCTCCACGTCTAAGGTTTTCTTCGTAAACGCGAGCATTGCGTCGAAATCTCTCCCTTGTTGATAATCCTTCCCTTTCTTGTCCCCTGCGAGGAAGTATTTAATCGTCGGGTACCCTTGCACGCCCATTTTCTGACACGTTTGCGCGCCATCCGCGGTGCAATCCACGTCCACGATCATCACCGACGCGTGATCTTTGTATTTACTGCCGAGCTTGTCCCACGCGGGTTTCATGCTCTTACAGTGGCCTCACCAAGGCGCGAGAAATTTCACGAAGACGTTCTTGTTCGATCCTAAAACCGCGGAGTCGAAATTTTTGTCCGTCGCGAGGAACGCGGAAGCGTTCACTCCTTTGAAAGAGCTCGGGGAAAAGGTAAAGGTGAAAAGGGCGAAAATGAGGAACGAGAGAGAGGATGATCTCGTGTAAGTCGTCATCATCCTTGATGATTAATTACTATTTGTGTGCTCTCTTTTGTGATGAGTGTAGTCAGAGAGAGAACGCGAATACAATTCTGGCGAAATGAGATGAGAGATCGAGAAGAGAATTTTTTGGTCGTCAAAAGGAACTGTGTGATGATGAGAAAAAGTGATAGATATTTTCTTCTGTCTTGCAATTTGACAAAAACGCAAATAATTTTAAATTCGTTTGCTTGAGAAAAATTCTTCGGAAGAAGAAGAGAAATTTGATGTGATGGTAAGATGATGGGACAACAACAAGGCGAAGAAGAAGAATTCAAAGAAGAAGAAGAAGGAGTAGGAGGAAAAGACGACGACACGAATGATTTTGATGGCAAAGAACTCGCGTCAGAGTTACTCAGAATCATCTCCTCGGATTTCTCTTTAAACGAGCTGGCGTTTGTGCCTCCGTGGAAGCATTTGAGAGAGTTGTTAGGGGAAAAGTTTGCCGACGATGAAGAAGACGAAAACGACCGAAAGCGGTTAAAGTTGTTTTATCGCTCGTTTTGCGTCCGAGAACATAAACTGGCGATTAACGCGCACGTTATAGTGCCCGTATTAAACTACGTGTATTCTCAGTTGAGGAGGAAAAAGGACGAAAAGAATGACGATGATGCCTTCTTGGATGATGATTTGAAAGTACTTTTATGCGTGCTCACTGGCGACAGTTTATCCGGTTGGAACGTGAGAAAAAGAAGAGTCTTGGAAGCGTTGGAAAAGGACGGTGACACGACGAGTGATGATCAAGAGAAGAATAGGATGAAAGAGATGGAACGAGAAATGATGTTTGCCACGTTCGTACAAACAAAGTTTCCAAAGTCCACGGCGGCGTTTGCGCACAGAAGGTGGGTGATTATGACGTGTTGTTTTCACGGCGGCGGCGCGGAGAGAAGGAATCACCTAATACCAAGAAACGCGCGAAGGGATACGACGATGTTATCATTATTGTTATTAAATAATGTATACGAACGAGAAACTCTCGCGTGCGAACAAACGTGTCGACGGAAGCTGAGCAATTACGCCGCGTGGTCGCACAAGTTGTTCGTCTTTGAGCTCGTCCATGTGAAGCAAAACGTGAACGAACCGGATGAGCTCTTGGAACGGGCGAAGAGCGTCTTGCGAGAATCAAAAACAAACATTTCTTCCTCCGATCCGAGCGCGTGGCATTTTCGACGCGCAGTAATTCGCTCAGTTTACGATCGACTACTTCACTACGATGCAGTGAAGAAGAGATTCTTCGATGAAGTGATCGTTGACGAATTCCGTTTCGTGCGCGAAAAGATTGCGGCGTTTCGCGGACGGGAAACGCTATGGCACCATCGTAAAACGGTGTTGGCGCATGTGCTCCTCAAATGCTCCGACGACGACGTTCGAAACGAAATCGTCACGGAGGAAATAGAGTTTGCGATAAATAATAATAATAAGGCAGACGAAATCAAAGTGCGAGACGTGCCGTGGGCGACAAAGTACGAAGACGGGGATGAAGCTCGCCTTCTTGCATCCTTTAGTAAATACGTGTGTACAATATTTAGTCGCTTTTGCAAAAAGTTATAGGTATGAATTAAAGATGATAGCAATATATAGAGAGTGTTAGCGTATTAATATAACAATCGCTTTTTAACGCGCAGCCATTTCCCTCGCACCGTCCAGCCACGGGTACTTCTGCGATCGTTCGATTTCAAACTTGTCGATTTGGTCGTTCTTCAACATCGTCAATCCAACGTCGTCCAAGCCATTCAACAAGCAGTGCTTGCGGAACTCGTCAACTTGAAAGGAAATCTTAGAACCATCCGCTCTCGTGATGGTTTGCGCCGCGAGATCGACTTCTAGCTCTTTCATCTCGTTGGCGTCTTGCATCAACGTTCTCACCGTCGGTTCGTCCAAAACAATCGGCAACATGGAGTTCTTGAAGCAGTTGTTGAAAAAGATGTCCGCGAAGGAGGTGGAGATAATGCACCTGATTCCCAAATCGTTGATGGCCCACGGCGCGTGCTCTCGGGAACTGCCGCAACCAAAGTTATCGCCGGCAACTAAGATCGAGGTTCCTTTCCATTCTGGTTTGTTCAAGACGAAGTCCGGTTTTTCCGAGCCGTCGGCGTTAAATCGCATTTCGTAAAACGCGCCAACGCCCAATCCGGTTCGTTTGATGGTTTTCAAAAACTGCTTCGGGATAATCATGTCCGTGTCGATGTTTTGCAAGTCCATCGCAGCGGCTTTACCTTTGAGCGTCGTAAACGTCGGCATACCACTACTACCGCTGCCAGATTTCGCTTGGTCCACTCTCGGTCGCGGCGGCACGATGGATTGGTTTGTCAAAAAGTCCTTGTCGACTTTCTTCGGGACGTCGTCGCCAGTCAAACCGGCACCAGAACCGATTTCTCTGACATCGCACAACTTACCAGTAATGGCCGCGGCAGCAGCCATGGCTGGCGACACCAAGTGCGTTCGGCCGCCGTTCCCTTGACGACCTTCAAAGTTTCTGTTTGAAGTCGAAGCGCATCGTTCACCCGGCAACAACTTATCCGGGTTCATGGCGAGGCACATGGAGCACCCCGGTTCTCTCCAATCAAAACCGGCTTCAATCAGGACGGTGTGCAAACCCTCTGCTTCGGCTTGGTCTTTGACGATACCCGAACCCGGGACCACCATGGCGTACACGGAACTGGCAACTTTCTTGCCTTTGGCCACGGCGGCCACGGCTCTGAGGTCTTCAATTCTCCCGTTCGTGCACGATCCGACGAACACCTTGTCAACCGCAACGTCCTTCATTTTTGTCCCTGGAGTCAAACCCATGTATTCCAACGATCTTCGCATCGCGTTCGCCCTGGATTCGTCAAAATCGTCCGGGTTTGGCACGACGCCGGAAATGCCGACGGTATCTTGCGGCGACGTTCCCCACGTGACGGTCGGTTCAATATCCTTCGCGTCAATAACCACAACCTTATCAAACTTGGCATCCGCATCGGTACCTAACGTTTTCCAGTACGCCACCGCCTTCTCCCAAGTCTCACCACTCGGCGCCATCGGTCTGCCTTTCAAGTATTCGTAGGTGATCTCATCCGGCGCGATCATTCCGGCTCTCGCGCCAGCTTCAATCGCCATGTTGCAAATACTCATTCTCGCTTCCATGGACAACTCACGAATGGCTTCGCCAGAAAACTCGATGACAGACCCGTTACCCCCGGCGGTACCAATCTTTCCAATCACGTGCAAGATCAAATCTTTGGAGGTGACGCCATCCATCAACTTGCCGTCGATTCTCACGTTCATATTCATGCTCGGCTTTTGCAACAACGTTTGCGTGGCCAACACGTGTTCGACTTCACTCGTCCCGATACCAAACGCTAACGCACCAAACGCACCGTGCGTGGCCGTGTGGGAATCCCCGCACACGACTGTGGTCCCCGGCAACGTAAAGCCTTGTTCCGGCCCGATGATGTGCACGATTCCTTGTCTCTTGTCTTCCATCCCGAAATACGTGATGCCAAAGTCCTTCACGTTCTCCTCCATCTGCACCACTTGCACTCTCGATTCCATCTCCGTGATGAACGTTTCCACGCTTTCAAACTTCGATCGGTCCGAAGTCGGGACGTTGTGATCCACCGTCGCCAACGTGTTGTCCGGTCTTCTCACGTTTCTCCCGGCTAAACGCAAAGCCTCGAACGCTTGCGGCGACGTGACTTCGTGCACCATGTGTCTGTCGATGAACACTAACTTTGTCCCGTTATCTTCCGTGGCAATCGTGTGATCGCGGACAATTTTGTCGTACATGGTCATGCCAGCCTTCGGGGAGATTGATGAAAACAGAGAAGCGCGGCGATGGGAAGTTGGATGTCTTCCAATTTTAATCGCCGCCAACACAGATTTCTTTTTTCCACTACTCGTCATCGTCGAGGAAGAAGAAGACAAAGAAGAAGATCTTTTTTGCGAGGAGGAGGAGGACAATCTACTGTGGACAGAAACAGGACGAGAAGAATTCATCATCGCGTCGTTTGGATGTGTGTATAAATGCGACAGTAAAGTAGTTTTCTTCTTAACGATAAAAAGATCGCCGCTCTTTGTGTTTGCGCTTTAATTATTATGAAGAAGTCGTTCGTCGTTTTAGGAGGAAATTTTTTGTTTCTTTCTCGCGAGCTAAAAAAAAAATATCTGAGAGGCCAGATCTCACAAAAACACAAGAGAGACAGAGACAAGCTTTTATATACAAATTTATATCACAAACATCGACTATTATATACAGAGAAGAAGACAACAGACACAAATAATACAAAATTAAAAAGGCCCGACGCTTTCAAACTCGATGAATTCCACCGGTTCGTCACCGATGACGCGAGCTTCGTGCCCTGCTTCGCACAAGTAGCACATACCCGCCTTGGCGACGGTTTCCGTTCCGGTTTCGACGTCGGTCATTCCAAACGTACCGGATTTAATAAAGCCGACGTGCCTGGCGGGACACGCGGTGAGATGTTGTTTATCTTCCGGTAACAACGCTTTCGCCCCAGTGGCCCAGGTCCATCCAGGCTGAAGGTAACACACCATGCCTTTCGCTTGTTTGTTACCGAGAAAGCACACGCACGCTTTCCCGTTTTTCATCTCTTTGGTCGTGACGTTCGGGTCGTCGAACCGTTTCACGTCGAACGACGCGTTGTTTTCCTTCGCTTCTTCGGAAGTGTCGCCGATCATGTACGTGGACGCGCCTCCGGCCGAAGCGGCGCCTTCGACTTTCGAGACGATTTCAAACGCTTCCACGTCCGATTTCGTTTCCGTGAAAATGTGTCCCGGTTCAATCAAGTAAGAGTCGCCTTCTTTTATGTCAAACTTCGTCCCATCGTCCATGACGACGTTCAATTCGCCTTTCACGCAAATACCCACGTGTCTGGTTTGGCACGTGGCCGGCGCGCCCGGGAGGATTCCCATGCAGCTTTTCCAATCCACGCCTTTCGTCACTTCGATTTTCATGCATTGACACGTCCCAAAGTCAACCACTTTGGCGTTCACTTTTGGATCTTCCGCGGAAGGCATTTGCTTCAAAACGGACGGTTCGTCGAACGATTGCGCTTTAATGATCCCCATTCTTAATAAATATTTTTCAAAGTTTTCTTCTTCTTCTTCTTATGTATGTATGTATGTCGCGTGTTCGTGATGAATACTATACCCTTTGTGTGTGTGTGTGTGTGTGTGTGGTCGAGTTAATTGTGCGCTTAATTTCACAATATTACGTCATTTTATTCTCTTTTTTTGTTCCTTTCCTCCTCTTGTGAGCACTCTCTGTCTTTCCTGAGACAAAACGACAGACTCTTCTCCTCGCATCAGTATTAATTATTTTCTCTCGCTCTCTCTCTCACTCTCTCTCTCTGTTTTCTTCAGACCACACACTTCAGACAAAACAAAAAAATTGATATCTATGAGGATGGAGACGTCCTCCTCATGCAAAGCCCCGGCGATGATGAGGAGTAGTACGTCGCAGACGACGACTCGAGGAGGAGGAAGAAGAGCGAGATCTGCTGATTTTGCGAACCCGGCGCGTCGACAAAACGATATCGATGATGATGATGATTCTAATACGAATAATAAAAGAAAATCCGTGCGCGCGAGGAACTCGAGACGAAACGTCGGGGAGAACGCGAACATCGTGTATTCTTTGGGACCAGAAAAGACATCGAAGGAACCCACGAAAATGTATTATCGACAACAGTGGCCAAACGAGTGCACGGAGATCATATGCGAAGACGGATCGTCGGTGTATTGCTTTTCGTATGGCGGTGGTAAAGGCGTAGGAAGAGCAAACGCGCAGAGTTCAAAAGCAACCGCAAAAGGGGGAGATTTTGTTGTTCAATCATCATCATCAGAAGAAGATTTAAACGCGCGCTTAAACGCAATCACGATGTCCTTTCGCGAGCAAAGAAAAAAGACGACGAGTTTTTCGTCATCATCGGCGACGAAGGAAAACATCACGGAAACGATGATAAACGCGGCGATTCAAGCGTCGGCGAAGAGATCGCAAGAGTATTGCGACGCGTACGCGGAGGAAGCGATGAAAAAGTTACGAGAGGAGGAGGAAAAAGGACCTTCCGCGGCAGTCGCCAAAAAGGAACCAGAGAAGGAAGGCGATATGCAAGGGCGATTGGACGCGATCATTCGCGAACACCGCAAAAAGCAAGAAGAAGTCCTGAAATCGACTGCTTCTGCGTCGTCTTTGACGGAAGTTACGCGCGAGGAGAAGGACGAAGAAGGCGACTTGTACGCTCGGTTGAACGCCATCGCGGAGGAGTTCAGAGCGAAAAGAGGCGAAGCAAGCAAACCAAACTTATCGATTCAAGGTAAGAATGGAGGCATGTCTGGCATGGCGTCGTTTTATTCCGCGCCTGGATACGCTGGATTTTCCTGGGTTGGAGAGGAAGACGTTGAAATGGAAGACGACCACGACCACGACCACGACCATGATAATGATCATGATAATCACGGAGAAGAAACGCGAGGTGACCACTCCGGGCGAGTTGGAAAGACGTCGTTTTACTCCTCGGCTGGTTATGCTTCGTTTGCATACGCCGTTGACGCCGTTTGGGACGTGTTAGTCGTTCCTCCGACCTCCTCCTCCTCCTCCTCCTCGTCCTCGCCAAACGTCACATCGAAAGAGTGGGGTCAGAAAATCGGCGAGAACAACACGATAGTCTCTACCTCTGGTATCGCGTATAAATCAAAACCAGTCACGCAATCATCTTCTAGCATCATAGCTGAATCCGTGAGCAGAGAGCAGACTGCGCAGATTAAAAAAGCATGGAAGCGCGTGGACGCGAGATTTGATTTGCCCGGGCCTCCGAACATGTGGACTCGCATGGACAACGAGGAAAAGTTTTTAGCGATTGCCTTATCCGTTGCAACGTGTATCATTTGCTATCAAAATGCACCGCCAGTTGTGAGAAAACCGGTCCAAGCGGCAACGTCGTCGGTGAAGAAGTTGGCGCATATTTCGCGCTCGACCCAACCTCCGGCTATGCCCATGACGAAGAAAGAGAAGAAAGCTGCACAAAAAGCCGCAGCTGCAAAAAAGAAAGCAAAAGTGGCATCGATTAATCAATCGATCGGAGAGCTTTCCCGTGCTAAGAAACGCGCGGCGAGCATGATACCAGGCGATGATGTAGCTCCGGGACAATTTCTTGCCATCATCCGAGGCGACGGCACCATCGATTACACGTTGCGAAACGTGTTTTTCCTCGTGACATTTTCGTTTTTAGCTCGCATTATTATGAAGCAATACGATCTCAAACCTTTCGGAGCAATTAGCGGAGCAGCGCGCGCCATTGGATCAACCGCGAACGCGCTCGTCAACACGGGATTCAAAGATGAAGAAAAATTCGCGGCCGATAAAGAAGCGATACGAATTGCTGCTGAAATCAAAGCCAAAAAAGCTGCCGAGAGAAAAGCAGAGAAAGAATCGAAACGTCTTTTGAGCAGACAAAAGGATCTCGACGATGCTAAGATTTCCGCCATCGTTGACTCGAAACTGCAAACTATTCGCCGCGAGAACGACGTTCTGTTGAACAAAGTGAGCAAGTTTTTCGAAAACGAAGAAATTGAAATGGTTGCGCAACTCATGAAAGAGAATGACGCCAAGATTGAAGCCGTCGTCGCGCAGGTGAAATATGCAAAAGCCGAGCGAAACGCTTTTAAACGTCTCATGGAGAACGAGATGTACAAGGCGTCTTCCGCTGTCGCAAATAGCACTATCTCCGCCAAGTCGGCATCGGCACCGTCTCTTCCTTCTTTCTCCGGGCAAAAAGACGCCAACTCGGACAACATGGAAGTGAAGCAATTCTACGAGAATAAGATTGAAGAGATTAAGAAGGATGCTGAAATTGCCAAGCACTCGTTCGCGTTCTTCAAGAAAGAATACATCGCCAAAGAAGACGCGATGAAGAAGGACTTTGTCGAGAAGGAAAAGCAAACGGCGCTGGAGGTGAAGCAAAAAATCGACGCTTTATCTCAACAACTGAAAGAAAGCCAAGAAGAGTTTGAGAGAGCGCGTAAAGACGCGGAAATTGCGTTGAAGCTCGCGTTGGAAAACGAAGACAGCGAGCGATTGGAACAACTGGAGAAAGATTTGAAGGCGTCGAAAGAGGCGCTCGCGAAAGAACGAGACACCAACGGAGTCGCGGCGCAAAAGAGAGAGGAAGAAGTGTTGGCCCGGAACAAACTCGAGCTCGACGCGAAACTCGCTGCGCTCGAAGAAGACTTCAAGCAACGAGAAGCAGCCATGAAGTTAAAAGTCGACGCCGCCGAAGCGAAGGCGAAAGAGTTTGAGCGTAAAAACTTTCAAACCGTCTCCGAAATGAAACTACAATCGAACAAAGACGTCAACGACGCTTTATCCTCCGCCCGAGCGAGTTTCGCCAAGGAAAAAGAAGAATTGTTGCGAAAAGTAGAGGAAGAGAGGCTCCAATCGAGATTGGAAGTCCAACGCGAGAAAGAAGCTATTCGACAAAAAAGCGACGAGTTAATCGACGAAATCGCTTTGGAGTTTAGACGCGAAATCGAAACTCGAAGTTCTCGATGATGATGATGCTGATGATGATCCGCGCACGACGACGTTTGTATATTTATATCGTTTTTAATTCAAGTTGTGCTTCTTCAAAACTTCATTTTTATTGTCTAAAACTCCGCTACGTGTGATAATATGACGACGATACTATAAAATGTCCCCGACAAAAGAGAATACGGATGAAGAGCGCACACATTCCAGCAGCGTCTCCTTCTCTTCCCTGCGACTCCTTCCTTCTTCTCCCTCTTCGACGGCTTCGACTCGAATCTTTTTGAATGCCTCCGACTTGCACAGATTGCACGCGCAATGCGGCGAATTCGTTCGCGTGTCGATTGTTGCTGAAAACTCTTCGAGGACATCGCTCCTCGCGATGGCACATCCAAAACGCGAACAAGGATGGCGGCAAGACGGTGGTGCGCTTGACACGCCCGTGAAGCAATCCGGGTTAGCGAGAAGAAGAATAGACGACGACGACGACGACGACGAAGCGGATGAAGAAGCAGCCTTGGACGGCGGCGTTTTCGTCTTTCTGCAAAATCACTCCAAAGAAGACGAATCGTCGAAAGAGGAACATTTTTTCACAGACGCGAAGGAAACGTTAAACGCGTTGCGACAGAGACAGAAGAAGAGGAGCGAGAAGCGCGAGGACGATCGGTGTACGATTGAAGTGCAAACGATGATGTCTGCTTCTCCTTCGGCGGTGGTGAACTGCTCGCGCGTAAGCGTGGAAGTTATGAATGGCAGAGCAAAGAAGGACGGTACGACGAGACGAACGGAAGAGGTGAGAAGAGCGTTGGCGCACAGAGTAGTCTCGGGGAAGTGCACGTTGATGTTTGGAGAAACGGAGGAGAGTTTGGTTTTGAGAGTGCGAGAGTGTGAGCCGTCTTCGTCGAGCGAGGAGCAGTGCTATCGAATAACGCACCGGACGATTATCGATCTTGTGGATGGCGACGGAACAAGCGTCAAGCGTTTAGGGGGTGCGTCTACTTCTTCTACTTCATCTTCGTGGAGCGCGGACGACGAACTCGTGGCGTGCGATGAACTTCTCGGTGCGCTGAGAGAGGCAATCGCGTGGCCTAAACAGTACGAGGGGATTGCAGCCTCGATCGGCGCGTCTTTCCCAAGCGGCGTTTTAATCCACGGTCCTCCCGGGACTGGTAAGACGTCGGCAGTTCGTGCCGCGTGCAGGGAAGCATGTAGTGAAATAGGAATTGATGTTCGGATATTTTCTCTGAGCGCAGGTGATGTATACAATAATGGCGCATACGCCGGCGACGCGGAGAGAAACGTTCGGAACATCTTTCAGAAAGCGAGAGAATTTTGTGGCAGTAGCGCGGGAGGGAACAAAAGATCGATTATTCTGATGGATGATATAGACGCAGTTGCACCGAGACGAACAAAGAATTCTTCACAGCATCAAAACAGGGTAGTTGCACAACTTTTAACGCTCATGGATGGCACAAAGCAATGGGGGCAGTCCCCGGTTGTCGTTGCGACGACAACACGCCCAAATACCATCGATCCAGCGTTGCGAAGACCGGGACGATTTGATCGGGAAATCGAAACATCATTACCGAATACGAGCGAGAGATCACTGATTTTGAAGGTGCATTTGCGGAACGTGCCAATAGATGATACTGAAAACAACTTCGACTTTGAGCGCGACATTGATACGGTCGCGAAAAACTCGAAAGGCTACTCGGGTGCCGATTTACAAAGTCTCTGCCGAGAAGCTGCTATGGTTGCGGTGAAGCGGTGTGCACTGAATACCCAAAACGACAATAATGATGTCAAAGTGCGTTCGAGTGATTTTGTCGAAGCGGCGTCGAAAGTTCGGGCGACAGTAATCCGAAACGTTGCTTCGGTCGCTGATGTCGCTAAAACGAGCTGGGACGATGTCGGAGGATTGTTCGAAGTGAAGAAACGCTTAGTGCGCGCCATCGAATGGCCTTTGAAAAAGAAAAACAGTTTTGAACGATTAGGCATTCAACCAGCAAGAGGCATTTTATTACACGGTCCACCGGGTGGTGGGAAAACGACGTTAGCGCGAGCGGCAGCCACTGCTTCCGGTGCAACCGTGTTCTCGCTTTCTGCCGCAGATGTTTTTTCGATGTACTTGGGCGAAGGTGAAAAAATACTCACGGACGCGTTTTTAAAGGCTCGAAAAGCCTCACCCGCGGTGCTTATTCTAGATGAAATTGATGGCATGTCCGGATCTCGAGGAGGAGGAGAAGGATCTTCTAGTGCCGGTTCTCACGATTCAGCAGCTCGAGTACTCTCAGCCTTACTCACGGAAATGGACGGCTTGAGCAGTATTAACAGTAGTACTAGTAATATGAGCACCAATTCTCCTTCGTCGTCGTCATCATCATCATCAGTTCTAGTCATAGCAACGACGAATCGACTAGATGCTTTAGACCCAGCACTAACGAGACCGGGTAGATTTGATTTAATTTTAGAAGTTGGAGCGTTAAAGACACCGGAGGAACGCCTCGAGGCGTTACACGTCCACGCCAGAGCGGTTTCTTTAGCCGAAGACGTAAATCTCGAAGATGTCTCCGAGCGAACTGAGGGGAAAACTGGCGCAGATTTAAGAGGAATAGTGAGAGAAGCGGCGATGGCCGCGTTGAGAGAAGATATAGGGGCGACGAGCATTCGTCACGCGCATTTTCTCAAGGTACTCAACAAATAGGCATGAAAAGTTTTTTAACAACACAACAAAATAGAAATGTATACATCTACCATGATCTCGCCCTCCTCACACCCCGAGGGTCCGACGTATATTCACGTAGAGCTGAATCGTATCGTCATTGAGCAAAAAATAATAAATACAGAAAAAATATACATGTATGCACGCATAGTACATATCATCTCGACGATTCCATGCGCTTGAACGCCTCGAGGAAAGCGGGCACGATGGCGGCTTTTGAGTTGATCACGTTTTTCAAATGATCACCGGAATCGTACGTGAAAGCAACACCGTCTAGTTTCGTTAACGCGGTACACCGGCTCATAATTGCACCAACTTCATCGTAATCAGACGTGATTAATTTATCTCTTTTGGCGAAGTGAGCCACCATTGCGTCCAACTTGTGCTCAAAAATTCCCGCGCCTCCGCTCGCTTTCATCAAACGCTCGATGCCAACTAATCGTTGCAACGTTCGATTCAGAACGGCTTTCCAGTCTAGGTTTTCGAATATGCTGTCATCCTTGGACAAACTGGATGACGTCGACGTGCTCTTGCTCTTGATCGAGCGAGGTGATTCCGGCGCCGAGGTTACGTTTGATTCTCCAAAGACGCGTCGAGATGATTGTCTTTTCTCGCCAGAAAGTTCATCGGAAGAACTCGACGCTTCGCTTTCCGAGGATAACACGATCTCTGAGATCATGTTTTCCACGTAACTATCCTTAATCAATAGCTGCTCTCGATCTAATCTTAAATACAAATACGAGTTTGGAGCGAATGATTTTTCAAAGTTGTGCCACGAACACACGCTCACCACGCCCAACTTTTTGTTCGCGTTGTTCCCTACCTTCTTCTTCGTGTTCGTATTCTCGTCCCCATGAAAGCCGCGAGAGGTAAGAATACCTGCGTTCGCTGCAATGTAACCGCCCATAGAGCAACCACCGATTGCGATGGAAACTTCGTCGCCGTAGGTATCTCTGGCCCATTCGATTAATCCACACGCCTCTCTCAATCCAATCAAGTGCATTAAAATGTACTCGCTCACGGTGCTAATAACATGAGTGGGTTGCCCAACCACTCTCCGTTTCCCATAAAACGGAAACTCGGGAATTAAAACGACCATTGCTTCATCTTCCATCGCATCGTTCTCTTTATAATGCGCCGTCAGCAAATTCTCCGCCGTGCGTCTTCGAAACGCGAACGTCGTATCGCCCGTAAACGGTAACACGATAGCGACCCGTTTCACTTTCCTATCGTCCAATCTCCGAGACGAGGACGATTTCCACACTCTCAGTATCTCCCCACTTTGTAAAGCGGATAAGTTTCTGGATTTCTTGCACAGCGAAGCGACTTCTTTGATTTTAAAAATCCCGGTGTCGCAGTTGATGGTGTGCGTCGTTGTTCTTTTTTCTTCTTCTTCTTCTTGTAGAGAGTTCTCCCTTTTTCGTCCACCACTTTTGGGTGTTTTCGTTGTTTGTGTTTTTGTTTTTTTTTCATCTTTTCTTTCGGATGTTCTTCTTGAGCCCACACGTTTGTGTTTTGGCAAAATCTTCGACAAAAATGTCGAATTCTCTGTGGAATCGATATCTGCACATTCCACGACGTTCCAACCGTCCACCTCGGTTTGAACGATTTCTCCGAACGGGTCCCACTGGACGACCATCGCGTCGTTCACAAACCCGCGTCCACTGGAGACTGATTTCACCACCGACGCTCGCATTTGTTTCACCAGTTCAAAGTTTCCCCATCCTCGATTAAAAAATGTCGTTTTCCTTTTCGGGATGAAAAAAAGCAGGTACTTTATGAGAAACGCGACGACGAAGAACGCGAAATCGGACTTGAAGTAAAAGGCGAGAAAGGTGAACACCGTAAAAGCGTCCAATTTTTTCCTCTTCGTCTTCTTCTTCGTTATGAGCGTTTGAGACGAAGACATTTTAGTATTAAGTTGGGGAGTGTGATACTTATGTGGTCTTTAAAATTTGCCCAACACGCATTTGGTTGGTCTTTTTTTTGAAGTCGACCAGTTCTTTAAAACCTTTTTGAAGTCGACCGACTCGTGCACTATGTTTAATTATTATTTTTAAAGCGACGGTATCAGGTCGCCTTCCGCGCACCGAATTTTTTCGAGATCCTCGGGCGGGAGTTCGATCTTATCGAAGCCTTTCCTTCCGTATTCTACGAAATCGTCGAAAGTGACAAATCCATCGCCTCGACTTCCGCATCGCCTTCGGGTGAGTTCTCTCAAGGAATGGTCCAGTTGGTCTTTGGAGACGTTTCGATGGCCGACTTTGAGCTCGTTCAAATCGGCGAGTAAATACGCCAATTCGGATTCGTCCAAGACTCCGTTTTTGGTTTTGTCGTAGCGTTGCCATAATCCTCGCAGAACGTTGACGTTGATTTTCTCTCGAAGAGAAAAAGATTGTTCTAAAAGCCATTTTGAGGTTTTTGGCTTCCAACTGGATTTCGTGTACTCGTCCGTTTGCATTTCGTTGAGACGAGATTTCGCGCGATCCCAGGCAAAGAACTCGTCTCGAGTGTCGCATTCAAACGATTTTGCGTCGGCTATCACGAGTAAATCGTCAGGGTGTTTCGCATAGGCCGTGATTATCAGCTTCACTTTGTGCTCGTATGCGCAGTCGATGAACGTGATGAACCTGCGCATCAAATCGACTCGGTCTAAAGACAATTTCGGTATGTTTTCAATTCCAATGGCGTGAAAGGTTGAACACAAAGCGACGTAATCCGACGGTCCTAAATTCGCGTCACACAGCTCGTCGAACTCTATTCGCGCAACGCCACCCCCAGCTTGTTTAATCCGTAGACTTCTACCAGAAATTGCCACCTCTAATTCCCTCAACGTCCGTTCGCCGGCGAGGTTTTGCGTCTTCACTTCCAACCAATCGTGCGCGATTTGTTTAGCCTCTTCGTCGGTTTTATCACTTTCCCCGATCATTTTCCAAACCCCGTGCACGTTAACTGATCCAATCATCCGGTAATCGAACACTGAGTCCATATCGTGCACTTGCATTCGACTTTTTATGCCTTCAATACATGGTAAAAACTGTTTCCGATTCAATCCGTTTTTATACAACTCGTCCGGCGCTCGGTTCGAAGTGCACACCACTCGCACGTTATTCTCCCACAATCTATCGAGTAATCGTCTAATGATCATTGCATCGGCGACATCGGTCACTTGAAACTCATCTAAACACAACACGTCTACTTTTGCCGCCAAGGAATCCGCGAACCACTTCACGGTATCTTCGTTCGAAACATTATCCGTTTTCTTTTTCATCTGGGCTAACCTGTGCAACTCTCCGTGCGTTTCCATCATGAAGGCGTGGAAATGCACGCGTTTCGAGAAAGATTTTGGTAACGTTGCCATGAACAAATCGGAAACGAACGTTTTACCGCACCCAGGTCCGCCGTATAAATACACCCCGCCCGCGCTCGTTTCACCCGCCAGCGTCGAGGCGTCTGACTTGTTCGTTCGATCCCAGAGCTTTTGAAACCACGATTTATTCTCCTCGTTGCTAGTACCGCGACTGCTGCTGTTATCACGACTACTACTACTACTACTGCTGCTATTACTATCTTTATTACTATCGTCTTTCCCCATGACTTTGTGATAAAACTTATCCAGCACGTAAAGCGCTTTCACCTGTTTCTCGTCTCGTTGCAACACGCCTTCTTCGGCTAACCGCTCGTAGAATTTCATCGGCGACTCCGCGCCTTCCGGGTGTTTCACGAGCGTCGCGAAATCCAGCTGACTGACTGCTCCAGCTGTCGCCGAAGAGGACGGCTTCTCCTCGCTTCTGTGTATCGCGTCCGTCGCTCTCTTTTGGTTGCCACCGCCGAACGAAGACGAAGAAGCATCTTCGAAGACTTTCTCGGGAAGAGTTTGTTGAAACGACGACGGACTCGAAGAAAAAGAAGAACAGAAGCAACACGACGCGAGGACGAGTTTTGTATCCCCGAGAGAAGAAGAATTTTTGCCCGCGCGCGATGACTTCCATGCGCTCAAAAGAGCTCTTCGAGCGGCGGCCAAGGCGGTGGTGGTAGACGCTCGGCGCATCGTTACCCTTTTCTCTCTCTCTCTCTCTCTTTGCAAGTGAAGAAATTTCTGATGAAAGCAACGAGGAAGGTTTGTTTTTTATACTCTCTCATAAAGAGCGAGGAAGAAGTGCTTCTTAAACGAGAACGTAAAAGCAAAAGTAGAAATGTGTATTTATTGAAACTGCCCTCCGTAACCACCACCACCGCTATTTTTGTTCTTTCTAATGATGCCCATGAAATACCCGGCGACGTTTCGGACGTTGTCCACGTTCGCGGTTTCCATTTCCGTGACAATTTTTTCCATCGCCGAGGGGTCGCGAACTTGAGACAAGGCGGAGAGCATGCGCTCGTCGATGGCGTTTCGTTGGAAACGGCCTTTCTCAATACAAGTGATTATTCTGTTCGCGTACGCTGGGAGCGTACTTCTGAGCGTTTGATCGTCCACGCCTTGGCCGCCGTAGCCGCCACCGCCTTGGCCGCCGTAGCCGCCGCCACCTCCTCTTCCTCCTCCGAAGTTATTGTTGTTGTTGTAGTTATTAAAATTGTTCCCTCTTCCTCCTCGACCACCGAAATTTCCACCACCACCACCACCACCTCCTCCTCCGTAGTGCCCACCACCATGACCACCACCGAAATTGTTCCGCATTTGTCCGAGAAACTTTCGAATTTTTGAGACGAACAAGCCGTTCGGGTTACGCACGCCGCCTCTCGCGTTCTGTAACTCGATGAACGTCTCGTCGATGCAATTCATCGCCATCATCTCGTTGAGTTGCGTGAATTCTTCCCACGCTGCGGCGTCAAATTGAACGCCCGGATTAGACGTGAACAATCGCTCCATAGCCGTACCTACCATGGGCGTAATGACACCGCGCATGAGCGCGTTTTGAACATCCTGCAACGCTGGATTGTACGCGTGGCCTTGTTCTTGAGTCCCTCCGGCGCCGCCGCCCATCGATCCAAACTGAACTCCATCTTTGTTCTCGTCGTTCCTTCTTCTGCAAACGCCTTTGAAATACGCGGATACGTTCTTAATCACATCTAAGTTTTGATTGGACAAATCCTCGATGGCTAAAAGTGCGCTCTCTTCCTTCATTTGCGCTAAGAAAGATAAAACGCGAAAATCAAGCGCATCTTCTTTCATGTGATTGGAATCGTACAAAGCTTTCAACGCCTGGCTTACTTTTTCCGGTAACTTGTCCAGTTCTTTCTCCGCTGCAACCATACTCTTCGTATGCAACCACACTTTTGCGTTGTGACTCGCCAACGTCTTCCTGAGCGCAGCCAACGAGTCGCTCTCCTCGATGAATTGCAACTGCGATTTGACCGGAAACTTTATCAAAGCGTTGAATACTTCAAGTTGGTTCTGATCGTATTGCGGATCCTCGACGTCGCGAAATTTCGCCTCAAAGTGATCGCACGTGACGGCTGGAACGAATCCTCGAACCTGTTCGAGCGTTGGATACTCCAACGGCGGCGGCGTTCGAACTTTCTTCTTTTCCTCTGAGAATTTCTTTGTTGCAGTCGTCGTCGTTTTGGGAGAATTATTATCTTCACCACCATCTTTCTCGTCGTTGTCCACCGCTTTCTCCTCTTTCGACGACGGCGATTTGCTCTTCTTCTGCCTCTTTACCGTCGTCGTTTTTGTCGTCTGGTCTTTTTCGTCTTTTTCTTCTGTTGTATGTTGTTCTTGTTCGTCACCACCGTCACCACCATCCTCGGTTTTCTTCTCGCCGTCAATTCCATCCGTTACTTTTGGAATCTCGATTTCTTCCTTCTCGCCGTCGTCGTCGTCGTCGACGACGACGACGTCCGCCGCCGCCGCATCCGCATCCGCATCCGCATCTTTTTTACTCGCCGCAACAGCTTTGCGTTTCGTTCCTTTCTTTGGCGGCATTCTTTTTAAGTATTACTATATAATTTACTACTAAAAGGAGTCAATTCTTTTCTGTTGTTGTTGTTGTTTGTGCGCAAGTACTTTTTGTGCAATTGGAGGATTGTGCACAAAAAATCACATCATTGCCATTTGACAAAAAATGCTCCCGATTTTGAAAAATGAAAAGAGGGGAAAAAAGAAGAGAGGAAAAAAAGCGAGAAGGAAGAGACTCTGCAGAAAAATTTCGGCTGCATAACCCACCCCCCCAAAAAGGAATATTTTTTGCACACGAAAAACGCATCTCAACACGGAATAATAAAGAGAAGAGAAACGCGCGCAAAAAAGAACAACAACGTTAAGAAGAAGAAGAAGAGAAAAGAGTAAAAGAGTAAAAGAGAGAATGATCATCGGTTTAGCGGGCTCCTCTGTTTCCTCTGTGTGTTGTTCCCAGCAACAACGACGAGTTTTACGACCCCGACAACAATTTCGTCGTCGGTTACTACGCCGCGATGAAGATGACGATGATGATGATGACTCACGTAAACGACGACCGAATTTTGTGGTGCACTCGTCGTCGTCGTTGTTCTCAAAACGAAGGACATCATCATCATCATCATCTAAAATATGCGCCGCTTCTTCGAGTAATAATAACGGGGATACCAATAATAATCAACTCGGAGGAAAACGACGAGGGAAACTAAACGGAGCGGGAGTGGTAACCAAGTTGGTAAAAAAAGACACGCAAATCGAACAACTCGGCTTATCTCCGGACGAGTTGGAGCAGTATAACCAAGAAACTGCTGGATACAAAAGCATAATAAACGCCGCTCTGGAAGTTTTATTGGAAACGTGTCCACCGTTTATACCGGAAGGCACGGAAACCGACGTGGAGCGGTTTAAAGACGAAGACATTGAATCCTTTACTCTGAACGATAAGATATTTAACCCGGAGATGTCGTGGTTGGCGTTTAACTGGAGAGTTCTGGCAGCCGCGGCGGACGAGAACATTCCGGCGTTCGAACGACTTCGGTTTTTAGCGATTAGCGGGAGAAACCTGGACGAGTTTTTCGCCAAGCGAGTTGGGGCGTTAAAGAGGCAAGAATCTGTCGGGGTTGGGAACTTAGTCAAGAAAAGAGGTAAGAACATATGGTCGCCGAGGAAAACGCTCGAATACGTCAGCGCGGAAGTAGAAAAAATGTCGGATATTCAGGCGGAGTTGTACATCGAACAAATAGCGCCGAGTTTAGCGGATTATAACATCAGGATTTTATCGCACGACGATATGGACAAGGAAACGGTTCAGAAAGTTCGCGAATGGTACCACGACTATGTGGAACCGATTTTAGATCCGAGAGCGATCGATCCGTGCCACCCGTTTCCGTTTTTACCGAGTTTGTCCATAGCGTTGGCAGTGGAGTTGGAAGACGCGTACTCAAACGAGAAATTCGCGGTGGTTTCTGTTCCATCCGTGGTGGACAGATGGATCGACGTTGGCGAGTTTATGGACGAAACTAAAGGTAAACTTTTTTTGCCTTTAGAGCAAATTTTAGAGGCGAACATGGACACGTTGTTTCAAGGATGTAACATTCGCGCGTGTCACGCGTTTCGAGTGTGTAGAAACGCGGACGTCGAAAGAAACGAGGAGGAGGCGGAAGATTTGTTAGAGATGATGTCTGACGAAGTTCGAACGAGACGTTTTGCATCGTTCGTTCGGTTGGAAGTGCAAGACACGATGCCTGAACACGTGAAAGACCGTTTGATGAAATCTCTTGAGTTGAGATCGTTCGACGTGACTTCGGTGCCGCACGCCGCGCCGTTGGGATTCGGCGTTTTAGATTCCATCGACGTGAGTTTTGAAATGGACGACGCCTTAGTTTTTGACTACTGGTCTCCGAGAACGCACCCGAGATTGGTTGGTATCGACGTCCCTTCCTCGTCGGCTTCCGAGGCGGAAGAGATGAGCAAACGTAATATTTTCGACGAGATTAAAAAAGGAGACATTTTAGTCCACCACCCGTACCATTCGTTCGCGACGTCCACGCAAGCTTTCTTCGAAGCCGCGGCAAGAGATAAGGATGTTTTGAGCATTAAATCGACGTTGTATAGAACTTCATCGAACTCGCCAATTATATCGAGTTTGATTAAAGCTTGCGATAACGGGAAAAACGTCGCCGTGTTGGTTGAATTGAAAGCTCGATTCGACGAAGAGCGAAACTTGGGTTTTGCGGAACGACTTGAAACTGCCGGGTGTAACGTCGCGTACGGCGTAAAAGGCGTGAAAACGCACTGTAAAGCAACTTTAGTCGTACGAAGAGAAGGAGAAAAGCTCGTGAAGTACGTTCACTTAGGAACTGGGAACTATAACCCGTCCACGGCGGGTATTTATACCGATTACGGCATGTTTACGTGCAAAGAAGAATACGGCGAAGACGCCGTGAATTTGTTCAAGTTTTTAATGGGCCATCATTTCCAAAAAGAATTCAACAGATTGCTGGTTGCGCCGCAAAGCTTACAATCTAGCATGGTGGATTTAATCGAGAACGAAATCACCGCCGCAAAGAAAGGGTACAAAGCGTCCATCACGGCTAAAATGAACGGTTTAGACGACCCGGAGATTTGTAAAGCGTTTTATCGGGCGAGCCAGGCGGGCGTGAGCGTGAATTTGATCGTTCGGGGCATTTGTAGAATTCGCCCTGGCGTCCCAGGCATTTCCGAAAACATTCGCGTGATCTCAATCATCGGTCGATTCTTAGAACACCACAGATGCTTTCGATTCGAAAACGCGCTTCAGACAGGGAAAGCGGATCCGAAGATTTACATGGGTAGCGCAGATTTGATGCGAAGAAATTTGTTACATCGCGTCGAAGTCGTCACGTTAGTCGAAGATGAGAGAATCAGGTGCGAAATCCAAGACATGCTCGATGCTTGTCTCGTGGATGGTGTCTTAGCGTGGGAGTTAGGTGCGGATGGACGATATCATCGTACTCCGGAAGCGCGAGCGATTGCGGCGAAACACTCGAGCCAAGATCCCGGGAAAGGAAAACTCATGCCAATTGCCGCGACAAAAGGTTTACACGCGAGTTTAATGGTCGACGTGTTAAAGAAACGAAGTAAAAGTAAAACGAAACAATCTGTCGCGGGTATTGCGGCCAAGAATTTAAAATATGCGGCGAGAATGCCAAAGCAAGCGATGGTGAAGAGTGCGGAGGATATGGCGCAGCCGGAGAAGTTGGAGAAAGCTGAAAGTGCCTTTCCCGTGTCCTCTTCTTCTTCTTCTTCTTCGGACAAGAGACCTTCGATGCATGAAATCATCGATGCGAATGCGAGACCGATAGAGGAAGAAAAAGTGATTAATGACACCAGCGAGGATAGTATGGACGACGTCGCGTTCGATATGGAGGTTTAAATTCATAAGAACGATTGACTTCTAGAACAAAAATGAATTTTCCAACTCGTAAACTACAAACTAATCAACACATCTTCTCTCTTTCTCTCTCTCTCTCCCTTCTGCTTACATATGATCACACATCATAGGTCTATACTATACAGGAACCAAATAATAATTCTACTAACAAATACACAAAAAAAGTTCTCCACGCATGCGTGACAGCGAGTGTTTGTACTTTCTTTTTAAATGTAATTTTCCGTCGAGAACGCCGGCGATAACACGGATTGACTCGCGGCTTTCTTCAACGTCTTCCATACTTGCACGTTCGCCTCGAAGAACCCAACAGAGTGGAAATTCTTCAAACCGTTTTTCTTGGCATACGGTTTAATAACTTCTTCTCGGAAATCTCTCAGTTTATGTCTCGGTAGTCTTGGACACAAATGGTGTTCGACTTGAAATTGCAAACCGCCATGGAACCAATCCAAATATTTTGGGCACTCAATGTCCATCGTCCCGGCGAGTTGCATCTCAATCCATTCGTTGTTTTTTGGAATCCCATCGAACACATCTCTCGAAAAGTGCGACAAACATATTTGAACGTGAATGATCCCACCAATTGCGTGCGAGAGGAAGAAGAACGCCCATTTCTCACCAGCCGTCGGTAACATGCTCACCAGCGTCGAATACCACGCGAAGTAAAAACCGAGCGTGGCGAATTCAATGACGCGCTGTTTCTTGGACATTTTTACCGTCGCGCAGTGAATCAACGTTTGCGCGTATAAGTTCACTCTCGCTACGGCCATGATCGGGTAGAACGTGTAATGCTGCACGCTAACAAACTTCTTCGCTAACCAATCAAATTTCAACTGTCGGTTGTGGTACAACGAGTACACGGATTCAAAATACTTCCTCGTGACTGCCAAAATCGGCATGTGTTGAATATCCGGATCGCACTCCAAAGAGTTCACGGCGCAATGATGGACGTTGTGCGTGCTCGACCACCAACTAATGCCAACACCGTTACACATGTTCCCAATGAGCCACCCGATGGCGGTGTCCAATTTCCTATTGTGGGTCACCGCGCAGTGCCCCGCGTCGTGTCCGATGAACATGCTTTGCTGCCAAAACATTCCCAACGATACGGCTCCGAGCATGTGAGAAAACGTATCCTCTTTATTCACGACCAAATGAATTGCCACGGCTAACAAAGACACCAAGCGAATGGCGATGGCGTAATAGTGCTTATAATCCGTCTTGAACTCTGCGTTCTCCGCCGTTTTCACCAACTCTCGAAAATCGTGTAAATGCTGGGGCGCTTCCTCCGAAATCTTTCTTTGAACGGCGCCAACGCGCATGGATTTCAACGTTTTCATCGCTTTTCCGCTTTCCGAGTGATACGCTCGGAACGCGTCCGTAATGTCTCTCCCGGAGTACTGTTTCAGGACGGTTTCGCCTCCCGGATGTTTTGAAATCCAACTCGAAATGTCGTACACGTCGTCACCGAAGATGACCAGTTTTGGGGAGTCCTTCGCGGTCATGTGATCGCACTCGTTCACCTGCGAAACCGTGTACGTGGTGGCGGTGCTCGCGGGAGACATATCCACATTCGTGATTGGGGAAGAACCCGAGGCGTCCTTACCGCCTTTGCCCATGATGAATACGATGTTAAAGTCCTCCTCTGTTTTTATTCCTTTTTATCGCTTTTCTCTTTTATCACCACCCGAAAATGTGTCCCGAAACGTCGCCACGTCGTTTACTCTTTTCGCGCGCGCGCGTTCGTCCGTTCTTCTTCGATCGACCAAATCTCTCTCTCGATTGAATACTCTTTTAAATATCTATCCGTTCTCAAGCAGATCCCGACTGTAAATACAATAATACAATAAGAAGTGAGCGGGGTCGGCTTTGAATAAAATGTGTGACGTCGGAGGACGCCTTTTTTGTGTTTTGATGAGTGGCTGTTTTTTTTAATGAGCGGCTGTCATGGCTGTCGGTAACAACGAAGGCGACCTTTCTCTCTTTTTGCTTTTTTTCAGACAAATTGAGCCCAACCACCAAAATACCAAAACATGTTTGTGAAATAATAGGAATACAATACGGTGATGATATATTAATATAAATAACAACGAAGACGAAAAGTAATAATCGTCAATAAGAAAAACGTTCTCCTTCATTTGCGTACGTTTACTTCTTATTAATATCGTAGAAGAAACCAACCGTGTTGCCGACTTTGATGGTGACTTTCGGAGCGCCTTCGGGAAGGCGCGGACCTCCTCGGCTACTGTTACCACCGCCGCTCTTCTCCTTATAGATGACTTTTTCGACGATTTTCTCCTTGATGATCGGTACTTCCACTTTCTTCTCGATGATTTTGTCCTTGTAGACAATCTTCTCCACCGGCTTGTCTTTGTAGACAATCTTCTCCGGACCGGGGACCTGAACTTTCTTTTCGACGATTTTGTCTTTATATACGATTTTCTCCACCGGCTTCTCTTTATAGACAACTTTCTCTTTCGCTGCTGCGCTACCACCGCTGCTACTATTCTTCTTGCTGTTATCGGTTTTGTAGACGATTTTTTCGACTATTTTGTCTTTATATACAATCTTTTCCGGACCGGGCACTTTGACCTCTTTCGTGATTACTCTCTCTTTACCCGGAACTTCCACCTTCTCTTTGACAATCTTTTCCTTGTAGACAATCTTCTCCACCGGCTTATCTTTATAAACAACTTTAACAGTTTCTTTCCCGGGAGCCTCAACCTTTTCTTTAACCACGCGGTCTTTGTACACAATCTTCTCCGGTCCGGGAACTTTTACTTTCTTCTCGACGATTTTCTCCACAATCTTCTCCGGTCCCGGTACTTTTTCGTATCTCGTAACCACTCGCGTTGGGCCCGGAACTTTCACGATTTCTTTCACGACTTTGATTCGCTCTTTTCCCGGAACCTCAACCTTGACTTCTTTCACGCGCACTTTCTCGCCCGTCGATGAGGGTGAGGACGAGAGTGCTTTCCCGACAATCGCACCGGCGAAGAATCCAATCGCAATCTTACTCAGATGATTCATAACGAATCCAACCTTACCACTGTTATCAACATTGCTCATTGGTACACCATCGGTATTCGTAGCGGACGATGTCGATGGTGGCGAAATCGAACTACTCGGCGCACCTCCTCTTCCGAGATTATACGGACTTTCGTCAAAACTCATCACCCCGTTTCTGTTCTTATAATTCTCCATTCTCGATTTCTCGAATAGTTGTATCCACTCCGGCCCTTTCTCTCTCAAGTCAATGCCCATGGGGTAATCCAACTGCATCTTCTCCGGCTGAATGCCTTCCATGGTTAATCGATATTTCAACCGTTCCCAAACGCGTTCTTGTCCTCGGGCGTTGAAATGAATTCCATCCGTAAAATAGCCTTTCGTATCGTGCTCAAACGCGACAAACAAATCCTCGACCGGTACCACGCATTTTCTACACGCTCGTTTACACGCCATCCCATACTTTTGTAGCTCTTCGTTCGACCTATCCAACCTCGCGAACGCCTTGTCGCCGTACATTTCGACTTGATAGTTCAACCGTCCTTGTTCATCCATCGCCGGTGGGGCCATAACAATCACGTGCTTCGAGCACTTCTTCGCTCGATTAATAATAATCTCCATGTTCTTCTCGTATTCCTCTAAGGGCACGTACGCGCTCGTTTGAAACTTGCTCGTTTTTTCCTCGATTGCGCTATCGTTCGTCCCAAACATGATTATCGTTAGGTGATGTTTGCGCAATCGTCGGTCGAATTTCTCGGGAAAGATATCGTCCATAACTTTTAACGCCCATCGAGTGTTGTACCCTCCGAATCCTCTCACGTACACGTCCGCTCTTCTCGTAAAGTGGTCGTTCTGTTAAACGGTGTTTGTTTGCGTTCGACGTGTTTTGTAACACAACACAACAGAGAAGTAGTAAATATTGGTTAGTTTATATTTAAACTTCTTCTTCACGACAAAATTCAAGGCGCGCGGCGATCAAATTCAAGAATAAAAAACACCAACACAGACACGCAAAGAAAGAGAACACATAACTTTGCGTAATAATAAACGAAAAGAAAAAGGAAATGAATATAAACTCTCGACGACGTACCAAACTCTCTCCCCATCCGCCTTGTTCGATCGCGCGTTGCGTCAAAGAGTCTCCGAACAGAACGATCTTCTCTCGCCGAGACGTTAATCCCATGATTTGTGTTTTTGTCTTCTGTTAATACGACGAAAGAGGAGTCCAAACTTGAAAATTTCTGAGGACTGACGATTTTGATTTGACGACCAAAATTAAAGTTTTTTGGGGGGAACCTCGAATCAGAAGAAAAAAACCGAAAAGTGTTCAGAATGCTATGGAATCGTCGTGTGTTGTTGTTGCGTGTTGTTAAAAATGTCATCAACAAGGAGAACATCATCATTGTCATCAACAACTACAACAACAACAACTAATGAGGAACAGTTTTGGCGACAACGCGCGCAAATCTTGCGCAATTTGAGCCGCTGTTCATCTTCAGACGTTTCTAAACTCGTGAGCCGGTTAGATTCGGTCGTTTTTGGAAACGGGGAGGATGGAGGAAGTAGCTGTGGGTTCGTGCACGTGAAGGATACCGAAGAGGAGATTGAGAACGTGAGGAGATGTTTCCAACGGACGATGAGGAGACACGAGAGCGTGCGAGAAGTGGAGATGGATTTGTTGAAACGGAGAGAGATTGAGAGTACGAATGGAAAGAGATATGAGAAGGAGAGCAAAACGACGAGGTTGTTGGAGGAGATTTTCAACGAGAACAACAAAGTTGATGATGTTTCCACCACTCAAAAGAGCTCAAAGGAGACGAAACAGACGAAGAAAACGAAGAAGAAAGAAGACCCGTTGTCGCCGGAGATGTCTCTGTCGCCAGACGTCATCGCGGACGAGAACGATGCGAATAAGAGAAAAGTGCGACGACGAACGCCTGGCGGTGAAAAACCATCGAGGTCGCCGTTATCGAACGTGAACGAAAGCGGTATTCGCTACCACCGAGAGGTCTCTCTCGGAAAACCGCCGAGAGGAAACGTGAAACGGGCGAGGACGACGGACGATCCTTTCCCAGTAGTTCATAGCAAAGAAAACAACGAATCCAGAAAATCGTACGTGTGCCCGTTTGAGTCGTCGTTTGGATGAGTAGTATTTTAATGACACATCGTAGCAGTAGCATCCCAAACTCATCAGCGTATTCAGCGCCGAGTCGCGCCAAACGTGATGAATTTTTTCCTTCCCATCATCTGCACGTCCATACTAAACACCTTAAAAAACGGGTACGTCAACACTTTGAATAACGGCCTTAAAATCTTATTTCTTCTGGCGACTTGCGGGAAATGACTCCACGGCGCCGGTGCCGTGCTATAATCGCAATCGAGCGCGCGTAACTCCTCCATATCTTCCTCCGTCAGCGAAAACGTTTCCAAAGCCTGAAAATCGGCGTTTTCCTTCGCTCGAATTTCAGACGCCGATTTCGGAATCACAATCACGCCTCTCTGTAAATGCCATCTTAAAATCACTTTACTTGGCGTCGTTTGTCTTCTTTCTGCTATTTTTCGTACAATTTCGTTTTTAAACAACTCGCTTCCTCTCGCGAATGGAGAATACGCCGTCACCGCCACGCCCATCTTCTTTGAAAACTGAATCAACGCATCGTTCGGTAACATCGGGTGCGACTCGATTTGATTCACCGCTGGTTTAATTTCTGAATGTTTCATCAACTTTGTCAACTGTTCTTGATTAAAGTTACTCACCCCAATCGATTTCACCTTCCCTTCTCTCTTCAACTGTTCCATCGTCTTCCAACACTCCTCGATGGACGTCTCCGTATCGTCCACTAATACCGTTCCTCGTTTCCAACACACTGGCCAATGAATTAAGTATAAATCGATGTACTCCAACTGTAAATCTTCTAATGTTTGTTCCAACGCCTCTCGAACGTCATCTGGTTTCCGTCTATCGTTCCATAACTTACTCGTAATGAACACGTCCTCTCGCGACGTATCTTCGTCGCCAAAAACTTTACTCAAACACTTTCCAATCACGTGTTCGTTCGCATACGCCGACGCGCAATCCAAATGCGTCAACCCGTTCCGTAACGCCGAAGTGATGGCTAAAGTGCACTCCTCAGGTGGATTCGATTTCCACGTCCCTAATCCTAAAGTCGGTATGACGTTCCCGTCGTTTAACAGTTGCGTTCGGGAGATATCGTTTTTCTGATGTTTTTGTTTTTGTTGTTGTTGTTGATGAGATGTCGCTTGTGCCGTTTTCCTGAAAGAAGATGTGCCGGCGGCCATTTTCTTCTTCTTCTCGTTGGTGTTGTTATCACTATATCCTGAATATAATAAAGAAGATACCACAGAGAGACTCTTCCTCGATTGCATCTCTTAATCTCTTACTCTCTCTTCTTTTGTGCGTTGTGTATT
>Ga0209305_1000120_pt1 | contig 56549 bp, 52 predicted proteins | sample COGITO_mtgs_1103_FD_184792 | JGI IMG/M metagenome (GOLD analysis project Ga0209305, IMG submission 184792) | Pelagic marine microbial communities from North Sea - COGITO_mtgs_110321 (SPAdes) (version 2) | ecosystem: Environmental > Aquatic > Marine > Epipelagic ...
TTTGATCAGATAACTCTGTTGAATACTGTAATTTAAGATCTAATTGATGGTAAACATCGGCACTACGATCACTATTCACACGAAACTTAGCCATCAAATCGTCTTTTTCAAAGCCGGTATCATCATCGGCATTTTGAATGCTATCAAAGCCATCGGCTTGATGCTTTTGGCCTTCTATGAGCCAACCATAATTCTGCTTGCTATCGCCAACGTTAGCATAGGCACGCGCCATGTTATCTGAACCATACTCAAGGTTCGCTTTACCACCGAATGTTTCAGGAATTGGCGTGCTCAATAAATTTAATGCACCACCCACAGTATAAGGGCCATTCTTGATGGCCGATGCGCCCTTCATAACTTCAACGCCGTTAATACGACCTGCTGTTGGAAAATAATACGCTGACGAAGCGGAATAAGGGGCTGGTGCGATTAATACACCGTCTTCCATTAACGTGATTTTGCCAGAACGATCATCTCGAGTACCACGAATGCTGATGTTAGGGCGTAAGCCATAACCCTCTTCATTACGGAAAGAGACCCCAGGAACACCCGCTAGAATTTTCTGAATGTCGGTATATTCAAACTTTGCCAATTCTTCGGCATCGATTACATGAGCAGAACCCGCAATTTGCTGCGCTTGTTCTTCATTACCAATAATGGTGACAGCGGATAGCGAGTGATTCACCTCATCGGCAGCGTAAACGCTAGCGGCTGATAAAGCCAAAGACATAACAAAAAGATTCTTCATCTTCAGATACTCATTTGTAAATAATTTGAGCAGCATTCTACAGTAATGAGAATCAACATCAAACAATGATTATTCGTATTTATATTAAGATTTGATATTTATTGTTTCAGGTCAGGCTTTTTATTGACGCATAAAAAAACCAGTACTGATTTGCATCAGGACTGGTTTTTTATTCGGCGTTTAAGCAATCGATGCTAGCAAATGGCTAGCGATTAAAATTACTCAGCAGGTGCCGCTTCATCCAACAACGTCTTCAATTCGCCTTTAGCGTGCATCTCAGTAATGATGTCACAACCGCCTACTAACTCGCCTTTCACCCAAAGCTGCGGGAACGTTGGCCAATTAGCGTATTTTGGTAAATTAGCGCGAATGTCTGGGTTTGATAAAATATCCACATAAGCGAATTTCTGACCACATTCCATTATATTCTGTACAGTTTGTGCAGAAAAGCCACACTGCGGGGCATTTGGAGAGCCTTTCATGTACAACAAAATATCGTTGCTTTCGACTTGCTCTTTGATTGAATCCATAATATCCATAATGCTACCTATACCTATATTTGATAATTCTGTGATAAATAATACTGATTGCGCGGATTTTACTGAGTTTCCGACTGTTTTACTAGGTTAATAGCCGTTATGACATAAGCTATTGACCTTTATCAACCACTCTGTTTTTTCAGTGGTGCGCCATAGCCACCGCCACCCGGCGTATGAATGCAAAACACATCCCCTCTATTCATTTGTATATCGGTGCAACCTGTAAGAAATTCAAGCTTAGGGACAGGAATTCCTTGAGGATCCAATACAAAACGCTGGACGAAATTCATCCCTACCTTGCCTGCTTCTCCCCCAGCCATACCAAAAGTCGGCACTTGGCGATGGCCTGAGATAATGGTTGCAGACATAGCTTTCAAAAATCGTATATGACGTTCGATACCATCTCCTCCATTATGTTCCCCTATACCACCTGAGCGAGGACGAATGGCAAAATGCTCTAATACCACAGGAAAGCGCTGCTCTAGAATTTCCACATCGGTTAAGCGTGAGTTGGTCATATGGCTGTGCACGCCCGAAGCGCCGTCATTATTAATGGTCGCTCCAGCACCACCACACAGCGTTTCATAATACTGAAATTCTTCGTCGCCAAAGGTAAAGTTATTATTGGTGCCTTGGCTCGCGGCCATAATGCCTAGCGCACCGAATAACGTATCTACAATATACTGAGCGGTTTCAACATTGCCCGATACTACCGCCGCAGGATATTGCGGCGCTAGCATAGAACCTTCTGGCACTATGATATCCAGTGCGCGGAAGAAACCTGCATTCAGTGGCATGGATTTAGCGACCAGGCAGCGGAAGACATATAAGACCGCCGCTTTGGCAACCGATGTGGGCGCATTAAAATTGCCCACATGTTGAGCAGACGTACCGCTGAAATCGACTTTAGCGCGGCAGCTTTCTTTATCACGATTTTTATCGATCGTAATAGCAACTTTAATTAAACTACCATCATCCATCGCGTATTCAAACGACCCTGAATCTAACTCTTTTAAGCAGGTTTGCAATGTCAGTTCGGCGTTATCTTGTACATGCCCCATATACGCATGCAGAGTTGCTAAACCGTATTGCTGACTTAAGCGATTTAATTCTTGCGCACCTTTTTCACAGGCGGCCAATTGTGCTTTTAAATCGGCAATATTTTGTTCGATATTACGCGCGGGGAATTCATGATCAGACAAGGCTTGAGTAATCATAGCCGTTTGAAATTCGCCTTCTTTCACCAAGCATAAATTATCTAATAAAATACCTTCTTCATTAATATGCTGACTACGGGCTGGCATTGAACCGGGAGTAATACCGCCGACATCGGCGTGATGACCACGAGCAGCAACGTAAAAGTCCGCTGTTGCATTTTTATCGCTGGTATTGATGAAAACAGGTTTAACAATGGTGATATCCGGTAAATGCGTGCCGCCGTTATAAGGCGTATTTAATACAAAAGCATCGCCTGTTTTCATCTGCGGATTATTATTAATTACTACCTTGATGCTCTCGCTCATTGAACCTAAATGCACCGGAATATGCGGTGCATTAGCCACCAGCTCGCCCTTTTTATCAAACAAGGCGCAGGAGAAATCTAAGCGCTCTTTGATGTTGACACTGGCCGCTGTTTTTTCTAATACAAAACCCATTTGCTCGGCGACAAACATGAATAGATTGTTGAACACTTCTAGCTGAATCGCATCAGGAGTCGAAACATTCATAGCAGTGCTTTGATTCGTCTCATTTTGGTCAGTTGTCATACCTTGATAGGTTAAAACCAAAGCCCCACTGGCAATGACCTTGCCGATCCAGTTTGGCTCAATCACTATGGTCGAGTTATTTTCGGCGATTAATGCCGGGCCTTTAATATCAACATTGTGTGGTAGCTGCTCTCGGCGATACACAGGAACTTGCTGTGTTGTTGTTCCGGTTTCAGCGCTATTTTCGCGACTTCTGTTAACTGCGCAGGTCATGTCACTATGAGCAATCGCTTTTAATACACCATTACCAAGAACCTGTTCTTTGCCTTCTTTATACTCTTTAACATCACGACCACCGGCAACGCGTTCTAATTGTATCGCCTCAAGTACAAGGGTGCGCTTAGGATCAGAAAAACCAAACGTCTGCTGATGCAATTGATGAAACTCGGCCGCCACTTTCGCTAAATCTAAATTATTCGGCAGGTTCAATAAAAGCGGCGTATCTGTGCCTTTATATTTAATATGAATGCGCCAGAAGTCTTGAACTTTATGCTTAGCATTAGCACGTGAAGTTTTGCTATTCACCGCTCTAGAAATTGAGGTATTTGCCTTTTGCTGCAAACGTATTTGGCATAATTCTATTTGATCCAAAACCTCACAAGACCTGAGTACTTGCGTTGACTTAGCATTCAATGGATCGGTATTAAAAATGTCTAACTGTAACGACTCCTCCCCCAACCAACGTTCATTCGCAAGGCCAATACCATAAGCCGATAAAACCCCCGCAAAAGGATGTAAATACACCTGCGTCATGCCTAATGATTCAGCCACTAAACACGCATGCTGAGCACCGGCACCACCAAAAGCATTTAAGATATAGTTGCTAACATCATAACCACGCTGCAGTGAAATTTTCTTCACCGCGTTGGCCATATTTTCAATGGCGATGGTTAGAAATCCTTGGGCTATTGCTGCCGCTGAATAGAGAGTATTCGATTCAGTATTAATTTTTTCGGCGAGCGCTTCAAACTGCTGCTTAACACCTTTGTAATCCAACCCTTGGTTACGCAGCGGACCAAAACATTCAGGAAAATATTCTGCCTTCACCTTGCCTAATAGCAGATTACAATCGGTAATCGTCAGCGGACCGCCATTGCGATAACACGCAGGGCCAGGAAAAGCCCCCGCACTTTCAGGGCCGACTTGAAAACGACCATCTGCAAATTTTACAATCGAACCACCGCCTGCCGCCACCGTGTGAATATTCATCATAGGCGCACGTAGGCGAACGCCTGCTACCTGAGTTTCAAACTCACGTTCGTATTCTCGAATGCTGTGTTCTTTATCGCTAGCAGATGCTTTATTAGCAGGCTCTTTATTAGAAGAAAGGTGGCTAGCATTAAAATGCGCGACATCTGTCGACGTCCCGCCCATATCAAAACCAATAATGCGCTCAAAACCATCATCACTCGCCGTTTCAATCATCCCAACAACCCCACCCGCAGGGCCGGATAAAATGGCATCTTTGCCACGAAATTTATGCGCGTCGACTAAACCACCGTTAGATTGCATAAAATACAACGGGACTTTCTGTTTAGCAGACGAGAGCTGATGATCTACTTGCTCGACATAACGCTTTAAAATCGGCGACAAATACGCATCCACAACAGTGGTATCGCCACGCGGCACCAACTTCACTAATGGGCTCACTTCATGGCTCAAGGAGACTTGTTTAAAACCCAACTCTCGCGCTAGTCGTCCCGCCGCTTTTTCATATTCAGGAAAACGATAACCATGAGCAAAGGCAATGGCGATGGATTCGATACCCTGCTTACGCCATTCAATTAACCGTACCGCCAAGCCCTCTTCGTCAAACGGACGATCAATTGTACCGTCAGCCAGTAAGCGTTCACTCGCCTCCTCAACCCCGACATATAACTGTTCGGGCAAGCGAATGTCTAAAGCAAAAATATCTGGGCGTGTTTGATAACCAATTTTTAAGACATCAGCCAAACCATAACTGGTCACTAATAACGTCGGCTCACCTTTACGTTCTAGCAGCGCATTCGTTGCCACTGTGGTGCCCATTTTTACTTCATCAATCATCTCGATCGGTAAAGCTTGGTCAGCACTCAATCCGAGTAATTCACGAATTCCCTGGATAGCCGCGTCTTTATAATGGACAGGATTTTCTGAGAGCAGCTTATGAGTTACTAAACTGCCATCAGGCTTCTTCGCCACGATATCGGTAAAGGTACCTCCACGATCCATCCAAAACTGCCAAGCTGCCATGATTTATGCCTTTGCAAATACTAATAAATCGATTTTAAAACCAATGATATAGCTATAAAAGCGCCATTATAACAAAATTAACAACAGATTTAGCACCACTAATCTAGATAGAAGGGGTTGGAGTATTTACAGACGCTGCATACTTTCGTATGATCCGTGCTTGATTTTAAGGCGACCCATGTCGCCTTTTTGCGTTTTAGCAATCAATGAAATATTAATTCTAAAGAATTCGGAGTAATACCATGCAGCCAATCATGAATACCTATGGTCGGCTTCCAGTTACTTTTGTCAAAGGTGAAGGCTCTTGGGTCTTTGATACTGACGGCAAAAAATATCTGGATGCATTAAGCGGAATCGCCGTGTGTGGCCTAGGCCATGCACACCCAGCCGTGACCCAAGCTATCCGCGATCAAGCGGACAATCTTGTGCACACCTCTAATTTGTACGGCATTGGCCGACAGCAAGAGCTGGCTGAACGCTTAACGCGCATTTCTGGTATGGATAACGTGTTCTTCTCTAATTCCGGCGCCGAAGCAAACGAAGCCGCCATTAAAATCGCCCGTAAATACGGTCACGATCAAGGTATACCAGAGCCTCAGATCATTGTTATGACCAAGGCATTTCATGGCCGCACGATGGCAACCCTAACCGCAACCGGAAATCCGGCGGCTCAGTTAGGCTTTGCCCCCTTAGTATCGGGTTTTATTCGTGTACCTTATCAGGATCTAGACGCTGCCAAAGCGATGGTGGCTGCAAATTCTAATATCGTAGCGATTTTGCTTGAACCGATTCAAGGCGAAGGTGGCTTGGCCACCGCAAGTACTGATTACATTCAAGGCTTACGTAGCCTGTGTGATGAACATAATTTGTTAATGATGTTGGACGAAGTACAAACGGGTAACGGTCGTACCGGCACCTATTTCAACTTCCAGCAACATGGCATTACGCCCGATGTTTTAACCACAGCCAAAGGCTTAGGTAACGGCGTACCGATTGGTGCTTGTATCGCTAAAGGTAAAGCAGCACATGTTTTACAACCAGGTAATCACGGCTCAACTTATGGTGGTAATCCACTCGCCTGTGCCGCTGCGGTTGCAGTTATAGATAGTATCGAAAAAGAAAACATTCATGACAATGTGAAAGCCCGTAGCGAGCAAATGCGCAGCGCCTTCACTAGCCGTTTAGTTGAGAAAGGCTTAGCGACTGAATTACGGGGCACCGGCTTAATGCTCGGTATTGTGATCAAACAAGATTGCCCACAGTTAATAAAAGAGGCGTTAGACATAGGTTTATTGATTAACGTCACCTCGAACAATGTCATTCGTTTATTACCGCCAATGAACATTAATCAGCAAGACGCTGACCAAGTGGTAAACCTAGTTTGCCAGCTGGTAGAGAATTTAAAGTAAGGAATTGCCACTATGGCTAGACACTTTTTAACATTATTAGATTTAGAACCTGCTGAACTTGATTGGGTTATTAACCGCGCCATCGAATTAAAAAAGATGCAACACGCGGGTGAAATTTACGAACCATTGAAAAACCAAGTACTCGGAATGATTTTTGAAAAGTCGTCTACCCGTACTCGTATTTCTTTTGAAGCAGGCATGACTCAGTTTGGCGGCAGCGCGATCTTTTTATCCTCGCGTGATACCCAACTAGGCCGTGGCGAACCGATTGAAGACAGCGCACGCGTCATGTCACGCATGGTCGATGCGATCATGATCCGCACCTTCGATCATGAAATCGTTGAAAAATTTGCCGCCTATTCTAAGGTGCCTGTCATCAACGCATTAACTGATGACTTTCATCCATGTCAGTTATTAGCCGACATGCAAACGTATAAAGAACATCGTGGCAGTATTAAAGGCAAAACAGTTACTTGGGTTGGGGATGGCAATAACATGTGCCACTCTTACATCAACGCTGCACGTCAGTTTGATTTTAAATTGAACATTGCTTGCCCTGAAGGTTTTGATCCTCATCATCAGCTAGTAGATGATAACGCTGATCGCGTTCAAATCATTCGTAACCCGAAAGAAGCCGTTATTAATTCTGACTTAATTGTTACCGACGTTTGGGCGTCAATGGGTCAAGAAGAAGAACAGCAAGCGCGTATGGTTAAGTTTGCCGATTATCAGGTGAATAAAGAACTGATGGACTTGGCAAATCCTGATGCGTTGTTTATGCACTGTTTGCCTGCTCACCGTGGTGAAGAAGTCAGCGCAGAAGTGATGGATGATTTGGACTCTGTGGTTTGGGATGAAGCTGAAAATCGCTTACACGCTCAAAAGGCTTTGCTTGAATTTTTGATGTGTCAGGAAGGTTAGAAACCTAAAGCGGCTCACCACCGAGCCGCTGCGCTACACAGAGAAAAGATGTGTAAAAATAAAAGCATAAAGATTTAGGTCTTTGTGCTTTTTTTGTATTCGATATTTATTCTTCAATCAATTCCGATAGAGGGTAAAGGATCTCTCGCGATAAATATTCAAAGTCTCCCTCCTCAAAGTGAACAACCTTGACATCTTCACGTATACCCAAAGGATTTTTGCCAACAGCTATCATAATGAAAGAGTGAAGTTCATTCCCAGTATTCAAATTAACTTTCTTTTCATTACAAGACCACTCACCCCGAGTCGTGACTATTTCACTATCATCTTTCTTACCAGGTTTCCAGACTTCATACTCTAAATTGAAGACATTATTTTCAAGCAACTCTAATCTTGTTGAATACTCACCACCGCCATAACTAGCATAAACACCATTTTCAACAAGGCAATTACTGCAAGCAGTCATGGCTATCAATGAAACAAGAACACAAATAATTTTAATCATAATAATCTCAGACTAATATTTCTTAATATATAATTTCGGAAGATCTAACGAGTGCTTATCACCCAGTCCATTACCAGCACCAATTTGAAAGTGCCAATGATCTTTCCTAGAGCCTGTAAAATATTCATAAGCGCCATGAGTAAATCCTGCTTTTTTAGCGGCTAACAGTGCTGCAGAATGGGTCAAGTTATTGTATTTCGTACCTGCCACATCAATAGCTAGCCCCTTTCCATGAAAACTACCCTTACTGTGCCCAGTAGATTCAGAGCCGCCAGTAATAATAACGGTTTTAAGACCACATTCGTCGGCAAACATTATTAACGCGGATAGAGTATCCCCTTTTGGGAGTAATGTTTTAGTCCCATTTAATTGAATAGTTAAACCTTTTACCGTTTTACCGTTTTATAGGCAGGGTATAGCTTATTTGTTGTTATATCTTTAAGTTGAGGGGTAGGTAATAGAGAGGGTATTGTATTATATCCGTATAATTATTCAATTCTTCCGATATAGAATACTACTGGCGACTCATCTATACTATTGAGATTTCGGAAACCCACACTTATTTATGACTACTTCATTTAGAATGAAGCGGAGAGTCGCTTACACGCTCAAAAGGCTTTGCTTGAATTTTTGATGTGTCAGGAAAGCTAATAGCTAGAAGCAGCCTAGAAGCATAAAGAGTTCTCTCTTTGTGCTTTTTTATGCCTGCACAACTCGGTTACGCCCTTCTTGCTTAGCCTGATACAATAGTTTATCAGCACGTTCTAGCGTATCGTTTATCGTTTCTGGCGCTTGATACTCAGTAAGCCCGACTGAAATCGTCATTGCTAAATTGTTCTCAGAAAACTTCAAACTCTCCACAGCATCACGAATACGCTCAACAACAATAGCCGCAGTTTCAATACCGACACCCGTGAGTAGCAAAACAAACTCCTCACCACCATAACGAGATACAAGATCGATTTCTCGAATCGACTCTTGCAATAAGTCAGAGAACTGCTGCAAAACTTCATCCCCTACCCTATGACCAAACTCATCATTAATGCGTTTGAATTCGTCAATATCAATATACGCCAAAACAAAGCGACTACCTTCTCTATTAGCAATCGCACGCTGCTTATCCAAACACACCAACAAATGGCGGCGGTTATAAAGTCCGGTAAGCTCATCAGTAATCGCCAGCGCTTCTATCTTTGCCAAGGCAATTCTTAACCCGCGATTACTACTCGTTAAGCGTTCTCGTAATAGACTAAATTCACGTCCTAAAATACAAAAGCCCAACATCGCGGCCAAAAATGTAATACCAATAATCACTTCTAACTCGGGCGACCAACGCCCAGAATTATTTTGTTGAAAGAAAAATAACGTTACCGCATAACTTGCTAGGGTAAACAAAGTGATGCCAAAAAAGCCCCGCCATTGCAGACGAAAAGCACCAAAAGATATAATCGTCAGATATGCCATCATTAAAGCTGAACGTATTTCTACCGTATAATAAAGGATAATACTGACAAAAATAATCGCCCAAACCATGTGTAACAAACTCATGCTCCGCGCGCTCATATTCCTTACATGACGAAAATAGACAAAGCCAACCGCCGCAAGATGCCCAACCCAAAAGCAGATATAGATAATGACCAGATCCGTTACGTCAATAAGCACATAACCCAGTTTATAGCAGACCAAAATAACCAAAGAGTATAATAGTGCCCCAATACTGGCTAACAATGTTCGACGCATGGTATCGAGTTGAGAGTTGTGCTGAGAGTCCAAGGATACTTCCATGTTGTTTTATCACACCAAATTGGTTACAGCGAAAGAGAGAGGCGAGAGTATAAAGGTCTAAGAAAAAGCCGCCATGTCAAATTGCGCAGCTTTACAAACTAACATGGCGTCATTTTCTATTTAAAAGAAAAAAATTATTTATTACCTAAAACCTTACCCACCGCTTCTAACCAACCTGAGTACAAACGTTCACGATCACACTCGCTCATTTTTGGTTCAAACTTAGCTTCGTTATGCCATAGGTCAGCGACTTGTTCCAAACTTTCAAATACACCCGCTTGCAAACCGGCTAAATAGGCGACCCCCAAAGCTGTGGTTTCAGTCACTCTTGGACGCTCAATTGTAACCCCCAATGTATCGGCTAAAAACTGCATCAACCAATCATTAACCACCATTCCGCCATCAACACGAATACTCGCGGGACAAGCACCATCTTGAGACATTGCTTGCAACAAATCACGAGTTTGATAACAGACGGACTGCAAACCAGCGGTGACGATTTCTTTGATACCCGTATCTCGCGCCAAACCAAAAATAGCACCACGCGCTTCAGGGTCCCAATAAGGAGCACCGAGCCCAGTGAACGCTGGCACCATATAAACCGAATTATCCGCCCCCGTTTCTTCCGCTAACGATTGGCTTTCTTTGGCATTAGAAATCAACTGCAAACCATCACGAATCCATTGAATGGTTGCCCCTGCCATAAAAATACTGCCTTCTAAGGCATAAGTAGTTTTACCATTAATGCGGTATCCGATCGTCGTCAATAAACGATTTTTAGACTGCAACGCTTGATCACCGGTATTCATAATCATGAAACAGCCGGTACCATAAGTGCTTTTTGCCATGCCTGGAGTAAAACAAGCCTGACCAATTAATGCCGCTTGCTGATCGCCGGCAATGCCACCAATAGGAATTTCAACACCGAACAAATCGACTTTAGTATGACCATAATCAGCTGCGCAATCGCGAACTTCTGGTAGCATATTGATGGGGATATTAAACAACGCTAATAATTCTTCATCCCATTCATTGGTATGAATATTAAATAAAAGCGTTCGTGAAGCATTCGTTGCATCAGTAGCGTGTTGCACACCGCCAGTTAAGCGCCATAGTAAAAAAGTATCAATCGTTCCAAATAATAAGTCACCTGCTTCTGCCCGAGCTCGAGCATCTTCCACATTATCTAAAATCCATTCTATTTTGCTGGCCGAAAAATACGGATCAAGTAGCAAACCCGTTTTTGCAGTTAATCTTTCAACCAAGCCTTCTTCTTGCTTTAATTTTTGGCATAAACCAGCCGTTCGGCGATCTTGCCAAACAATCGCATTATAAACAGGTATCCCCGTCTCTTTATCCCAGACAACCGTTGTTTCACGTTGATTAGTAATTCCAATCGACAAAATATCACTTGCATGCAATGAGGCTTTTTTTATCACATCACGACACGTTTCCTCTGTCGTACGCCATATAATTTCTGGATCATGTTCAACCCAACCATCTTGAGGAAAAATTTGAGGAAATTCTTGCTGACTGCTTGCAATGATATGTCCATCAAGATCAAAAACAATTGCGCGACTGCTAGTAGTACCTTGGTCAATAGCCAAAAGGTAGCGAGACATAGGGGGGTTCCTGAATTAACGGTATTTTTATTTAATTATGTCAGGGATTTTACGTCGCAATTCGACCCTAGCCAAGCCTTTCTCCATATAACGTCTATAGTTAATAAATATCATTATTATTTGTCATACAGCAATCAGGATCAGAAATGAAAAACAATCAACCCATTACTCAGAATGAAGTAGTACTGAATGATGCGGGCCACTTAGTTTCGTCGACTAACGTAAAAGGTCAAATTACACACTGCAATCAAGCGTTTATCGATATTAGCGGATTCAGTAAAGAGGAATTATTGGGTAGCGCCCATAATATTGTTCGCCACCCAGATATGCCAGAAGCCGCTTTTTTAGGTATGTGGAAGCATTTAAAAAGTGGTCAAGCATGGCAAGGACTGGTTAAGAATCGCTGTAAAAATGGAGATTATTATTGGGTCGATGCTTACGTAACACCGGTTTTAGATAAAGGGCAAACGGTTGGCTATGAATCCGTGCGAACCAAACCCCGTAGAGACCAAGTAGAACGTGCTGAAAAAGTCTACCAGAAAATCAATAAAGGCCTGAATCCTCTCAGTACTTCGCAACAAATGTTTGCATTATTTATTCCACTTATCCCTTGGCTAATTGCCCTCGCTTGCTTGTTGGCTTTTACCGACAATCAGACCATTACGCTGCTCACTCTATTACCACTTATGGCTTGGACTCTCATCGCTCATAATAAAACTCATAAAGCGCTTGAAAAAGTCGCCTTAACCGTCATGGACGATGCTCTAGCCGCCTATATATTTTCAGGAGAAAATACGCCTTTTGGCAAGTTAAAATTTTCACAGCACGTTCTTAAGCGACGCTTACAAACGGTGCTAGTCCGTGTCAGTGATAATATGAGCACGTTAAATCGACTCGCTCAGTCCTCTAGAAAAATGAGTGATGATAATTTAGAGCAAGTACGCCGCCAAAATGAAGAAACAGACCAACTTGCCCAAGCTAGTCATCAAATTACTCGATCAGCAGACATCTTGCTCGAGAACACAGAACAAACAAGCAACGCAGCAACAGAAGCCCAGCAAAGTGTTAAACAAGGTCACGATTTAGTTACCGATACTGCCAGCAGGATCAGTGAGCTTGCCAAAGAGCTCAGCAACACATCAACCGCCGTCACAACCCTTGCAGAAGAAACTGAATCGATAAAACGTTTTTTAGACGCGATTAAAGCGATTGCAGAGCAAACTAATTTATTAGCCCTCAATGCCGCTATTGAAGCAGCCCGAGCTGGAGAACAAGGGCGTGGTTTTGCAGTGGTCGCCGACGAAGTACGCAATCTTGCAGTAAGAACCCAAGAGTCTACTGCTGAAATTCATACCATTGTTGGTAAACTAGCACATGGAGCTGATCTTGCCGTATCTACGATGGAGCATGGCACAGAACACGCTGATAGTTGTCTACGGCAAGCGAATAAAGCGGATACATCGCTATCGGCAATTCAAGCTAATATTGACGCTATCCATCTGAGCTCACAAAACAATAGTCTATCGATACGCCAACAAACCGACACGGTAATACAAATAGAACAAGGACTGAATCGCCTTGCCTCACTATCAGCAGAGGTTGAACAGGTTTCCGTTCGCAGCGCCCAAGCAAGTGATGAGCTGGCACTATTAATGGCCGAGCAAGAACGTATTATTGAACGCTTCAGTTAAGAGCGTTATAGATAATAACGAACCTTTTAGTTGAGAAAAATGCATGCAAACGTTAATATCGCATTAATTTTTCTCAACAAAGAATTCTATCATGCTAGAAATAAAGCATCTTAAAACCGTGCGTGCACTGCGTGATGGAGGCTCTCTTGTCGAAGCAGCCAAACAGCTGCACCTTACACAATCAGCATTGTCTCACCAATTAAAAGACGTAGAAGAACGCCTCGGCCTCAGCTTATTTATCCGCAAAACGAAACCCATACGTTTTACCCGCGCAGGGGAACATATTCTTGAACTGGCCGAAAAGGTTATTCCACAGCTTGAGCAAACCAGTCGCGACATAAAAAAACTAGCGGGTGGTCAAGCAGGCCGTTTACACATGGCCATTGAATGTCATAGCTGCTTCGATTGGTTAATGCCTGCCATCAATAGTTTTCGCGACCAGTGGCCAGAAGTAGAAATTGATTTAATGGCCAGCTTCCATTTTGAGCCCCTCCCTGCATTAGCACGAGGTGATTTAGACCTAGTCGTTACCGCAGATCCGACACCGATGTCTGGCATTTATTATCAGCCGTTATTTCGATATCAAGCATTACTCGCGATTGCGAACCAAGATAATTTAACTGATAAAAAGTTTGTTGAAGCCAAAGATTTAGCTCAAAAGACGCTTATCCACTACCCTGTTGAACGCAAGCGCTTGGATATATTCACTCAGTTTCTTGACCCCAATGGCATCGAACCAAACGCAACTCGCCATGCGGACCTAACGCTGATGATCGTCCAATTAGTTGCAAGTGGTCGCGGAGTGGCTTGTTTACCGAACTGGGCATTACAACCCTATTTAAACGCGGGCCTAATCAGCTCAAGGCCTCTGGGGGAAAAAGGGATCTGGCCCACGCTATATGCCGCAATCAGAGAAGAACAAAAAGACAGCAGTTACATGAAAGATTTTCTTCAGCAATCATTACATTCATGTAATAACAACCTGACTGGCATAGAGCCACTGAAATAACGCGCTTTAGATAAAAACAGACGACAAGCAGTAATTTTAAGCAAAAAAAAGGGACTCCATAAAGAGTCCCTAAAAAGCGAATAACTTCGCTACATTCTCACCACGTGTCCATAGGATACGTGCGTTAAATATGCCTGTGTTATTGCAATCTGTCTGTAATTTAAAGGTGTATTAACGTTACAAATTGTTAATACTAATTCAGCTCTTGATGACGCTTTGGCCACACAAGACTAAATTTTGCTCCGCCTAAAACCTCATCACGACTCACCATCGCACGACCGCCATGCCAATAAGTAATACGGCGCACAATCGATAACCCTAAGCCATAGCCTCCTGAACTGCGTGTGCGACTATCATCCAAGCGGGCAAACGGTGTAAACACTCGATTCCACTCCTCCTCTGGAATACCAGGTCCATCATCTGCGACATCAACGCGGCAGGTATCCGCTCCAATAGAGAACGTCACAACCACCTGCGACTTAGCATAACGACAGGCATTACCAATAAGGTTTTGAATAGCGCGATGCATATATCGATATTCAACTTCCGCCTCATGCTGAGAGCCTACCGCACCGCCATAATGCACATTCACGCTTTCAGGAGGCCGGGCCTCATCAACAAGCTGTAAAATCAGTTCTTGAATATTGGTTAATTCGAAGTCTAATAAAGGCCCACCCTCTTCAAGCCGAGCGTAGGTTAATATTTCATCGATCAACTCATCTAATTCTTGAATATCGGAATCCATACCCGTGAGCTGCTTCATTACAAAGGGATCATCGCCCGCTGTATCTTCAATAATTTGCAAGCCAAAACGAATGCGAGCCACCGGAGTTCGAAGTTCATGAGACACGGCACGCACCATTTCTCGCTGAACACTAATAAGGCGTTGAATGTGATCGGCCATTTTATTAAACGCTTGCCCTAAACGACTAACAGGATCAGAACCATTAATGCCGACTCGAGCATTTAAGTGCCCTTGAGACAATCTGCTGGTTGCTTGCTCTAACTTGCGCAAACGCATTTCAAAAGAATTTACGACCCAGTAAACACCTAAACCCAATAGCATAAAACCTGTCAGCGCAATAATCGCTATACCCATCGGTGTGTAACGCTTAAAGGCAAAAATAGGCCCCATACGAATAACCTGTTCTTTACCAGGCACCTTAACCAAGGCGTCGGCACTTTCACCATCAATTGCAATGCGCATAAGCACGTCACCATATTGCATCCGACCTAAATCCCCCTTACTGAGATCAAAATGTGAAAGCGGTAAAAGGCTTAATGAATAACCAAAATGTGGCGATATGTTTTTTAGAAAAGGCTCAACAGGCTGTCCACTGCGCTGCCAATCTTCCAATAATAATTGACCGGTAGCCTGAGCTTGCACTTCCGTGACATTGCGTAAAGTTGTTCTTATCAAATTATTATCATCAAGCACGGTAATGAGTTTGGCCTCATGTCCAACATCGTCTGATAATACGAGTACTTCATGGCGCTCTAAACGGCTCAACTGATATTCATCCAGCTGGGCTTCTTCTTTACTGACAATATCTATTTGAGCATCAAACCGTGCTTCTAAATCTCCCTGTTCGGTAAGATCATGACGCAAACGCGATGTAATAAGATGAAGGCTTCCACGAACAACGTTTTGATTAAACTGCGCTCCGCGAACATGGTCCACTAACTGCAATGCTGACATGCATAACAGAACGACCAATACCAAGGCAGCTAATAAACCAGAATAAACTCGAATAAAAATGTGTTTTCTCCCTAAATTATTCAAGTTGATATAAAGCACCACTCAGAGAGAGCGGTGCTTGAAGATTGAATCTATTTTATAACGTTAAATTTCTTTGACGAAAAGGTAACCTTTACTGCGAACTGTCTTAATGCGCTTCGGATTAATAGGATCGTCACCCACTTTAGGGCGAATACGCGATACTCGCACATCGATCGAACGGTCTTGTCCATCATATTCGATACCTCGAAGCTGATGAAAAATCTCTTCTCGAGTCAAAACATGCCCTGCACTGCTAGAAAGAAGCCACAACAAATCAAATTCGGCACTGGTTAAATCAATGCTATTACCATCCAACCAAGCTTCACGCATTGAGCTATCGACGACTAAATTACCAAACGTCAGACGTTTAGCAGAAGCTTCATCCTGACTATCCTTACTTTCCGCCTGTTCCTTCACTCGACGCAATAACGCACGAATTCGAGCCAGTAATACACGCGGGCGAACAGGCTTAGCAACGTAGTCATCCGCACCCATTTCTAAACCCAGTACCTGATCAAGATCTTCGGTACGTGCTGTTAGCATCAAAATAGGACCAGAATAATGCGGTCTAACAATACGACACACCGCTAAACCGTCTTCGCCTGGCAACATTAAGTCGAGTACAACTAAGTCAGGCTGTTCAGTTTTGATACGCTCAATAGCGCGACTGCCATCACCTTCAATAGATACCTTAAGCCCATTACTTTCCAAATAGTCCTTGGTCAGATTTGCTAATCGTTCATCATCTTCAACAATTAAGATGCGCCAGTTTTCGTCCTGACTGCTACCATGTTTTAATTCCACACTGTTTCCCTATTCAATTCTTTGAGCTGCCGCTATTTGTTGAATTGCCGTTATATTGAAAGACTTGTATATAACTTTAGACGCTAAATCAGTGCTTTGCACTGAGTTCCGATTTTTTCTGTTACAAATGTGAAAAATGCAACCTTTTCTGAGCGTATTTTACCGTATTTTTGATAAGATATGTGTCCACTCAATTTCCACAGCTTATCCACAGGCAAACACTACATAAGGGGTTGAAATGTACTCTCAACCGCAATATCCTGTGCCTAGGTTTAGAAACCACACCTATTGTTCAATGACTTACACGTCATTTTAAATAAGATCAAGCAGAGTATTACTCTAAACAGTTTTCGTGCTCATTTTAGTGAGCAATATTAAGATTATAGGATCTACAGGCACCCAAACATATGAACAGCGCGCTATTTGTAACCAAACGAGACGGTCGCCAAGAAACCATCGACTTAGAGAAGATCCATAAAGTTGTCGATTGGGCAGCCGAAGGCTTAGACAATGTATCCGTTTCTGAGGTTGAGCTAAAAGCTCATTTACAATTTTTTGATGGTATTACCACATCAGAAATACACGAAACTTTGATCAAAGCCGCTGCCGACTTAATCTCTGAAGAAACCCCTGATTATCAATATTTAGCCGCACGCTTAAATATTTTTCATCTGCGTAAAAAAGCTTATGGCCAATTTGAGCCACCCAAGCTTTTTGATCACGTACAGAAAATGGTGGCTGATAACCGCTACGACAGCGACTTATTACAAGATTATACTGCTGAAGAATTCGCCGCGATGGATGCATTCCTTGAGCATGGCCGTGATATGAATTTCAGCTACGCTGCGGTTAAGCAACTGGAAGGGAAATACCTCGTTCAAAACCGTGTTAGTGGCGACATTTACGAAAGCGCTCAATTTTTATACGTATTAATCGCGGCTTGCCTGTTCGCACAATACGATAAAGAGCGTCGCTTAGACTTCATTAAGCGTTTCTATGATGCGGTCTCTAGCTTCAAAATTTCGTTGCCTACCCCTATCATGGCTGGCGTACGCACACCAACGCGCCAATTCAGCTCGTGCGTATTGATTGAAGCGGGCGATAGCTTAGATTCTATCAACGCAGCGTCTAGCGCGATTGTTAAATACGTATCCCAACGTGCGGGTATCGGCATCAACGGCGGCCGCATTCGTGCATTAGGTAGCCCTATCCGTGGTGGCGAAGCTTTCCACACAGGTTGCATCCCATTTTATAAACACTTCCAGACTGCCGTTAAATCCTGCTCTCAGGGCGGTGTTCGTGGTGGAGCAGCCACATTATTCTATCCGCTATGGCACTTAGAAGTTGAATCACTACTGGTATTGAAAAATAACCGCGGTGTTGAAGAAAACCGTGTTCGTCACCTAGATTATGGCGTACAGCTCAACAAATTAATGTATGAGCGCTTAATTAAAAACCAAGACATCACCTTATTCTCTCCATCTGATGTGCCTGGTTTATACGATGCCTTTTTTGCCGATCAAGTAAAGTTTGAACGTCTATACGTGCAATACGAGCAAGATCCATCGATTCGTAAAAACACAGTAAAAGCTGTCGAATTGTTCTCTACGTTAATGCAAGAGCGTGCCGGTACAGGTCGTATCTACATCCAGAACGTTGATCACTGTAATACTCACAGCCCGTTCAACCCAGAAGTTGCACCTATTCGTCAATCGAACTTGTGCCTAGAAATCGCCCTTCCGACTAAGCCATTACAAGATGTGAATGACGAAGAAGGTGAGATTGCACTGTGTACTCTTGCGGCGTTTAACTTAGGTACTCTGAATAATCTTGATGAATTAGAAGAACTTTCTGACTTGGTTGTGCGTGCTCTTGATAGCTTATTGTCGTATCAAGATTACCCAATGATTGCGGCACAAAAAGCCAGCTTAAACCGTCGTACGTTAGGTGTAGGCGTTATTAACTACGCATACTACTTGGCTAAGAATGGTGTTAAGTATTCCGATGGCAGTGCCAACGGTTTAACGCACCGTGCTTTTGAAGCCATTCAGTATTATTTATTGCGTGCGTCTAACAAGCTTGCACAAGAGCAAGGCGCGTGTGAAGCCTTTGGTGAAACGACTTATGCGCAAGGTATCTTACCCATTGATACCTACAAAAAAGACGTTGATAAGTTCTGTGAAGAGCCTTTGGTTTATGACTGGGAAGCTTTGCGCGCTGACATTAAAAAAACAGGTCTGCGTAACTCGACTCTAACCGCATTAATGCCTTCTGAGACTTCTTCTCAGATCAGTAACGCAACCAATGGTATTGAACCACCTCGTGGCTATATCAGCGTTAAGCAGTCGAAAGACGGCATCTTAAAGCAAGTGGTTCCTGAGTTTGATAAGTTACGTAGAAACTATGAATTGTTATGGCAGATTCCAAATAACACAGGTTATTTACAACTAGTTGGCATCATGCAGAAGTTCGTCGACCAAGCAATTTCGGCCAATACTAACTACGACCCATCACGCTTTGAAGGCAATAAGGTACCCATGCAGGTGCTCTTGCAAGATTTGCTAAGTGCTTATAAAAATGGCCTTAAGACGTTGTACTATCACAATACCCGTGATGGCATGTCTGATCCACAAGCACCAGAAGTTGAAGACGATGACTGTGAAGGCGGCGCGTGTAAGATCTAGCGTTTTAGATCCGGTTTTTTACACTTTAGTTTAAAGCCAGCCCCTTAACGAGTTATCGCATAAAATACGCTGAGCATGATGCAAATCACTCAGCGTATTTTTATAATCATTATTATTTTAAATAACCTTTATTTTTTATAGTTGTAGCCATTTATGTCTTATACCACGTTCAATCAAAAAACTTTTGATACGTTAAAACAACCTATGTTCTTTGGCGAAACCGTGAACGTTGCCCGCTATGACATTCAAAAACATAAAATTTTTGAAAATCTAATTGAAAAGCAATTATCTTTTTTCTGGCGTCCAGAAGAAGTTGATCTTGCTAATGACCGTAAAGACTTCAACGACCTTCCGGATCATGAGCAACATATTTTTTTGAGCAACCTGAAATACCAAACACTATTGGATTCAGTACAGGGCCGCTCTCCTAACGTTGCGTTTTTACCGATCGTATCACTACCAGAATTAGAAACATGGATCGAGACTTGGTCTTTCAGCGAAACCATTCATAGTCGTAGCTATACGCACATTATGCGTAACGTTGTGCCAAACCCTAGTGAAGTCTTCGACGATATTACGCGCAATGATTTTATTACTCGTCGCGCCGTGAGTGTGACTAAGTACTATGACGAATTGATCCAAAAGTGCAGCTACTACTCTCAGCTAGGGGAAGGAACGCATACCATTAATGGTAATATCATTGATATTAACTTACGCGACTTAAAACGCACCCTGTACCTGACGATGGTTTCAGTAAACGTTTTAGAAGCGATTCGCTTTTACGTGAGCTTTGCTTGCTCTTTCGCCTTTGCCGAACGTGCAAAAATGGAAGGCAACGCCAAGATTATTAAATTGATTGCCCGTGATGAAGCGCTGCACCTAACCGGTACTCAGCACATTCTACAAATAATGGCCGCCGGTAAAGATGATCCAGAAATGGGTGAAATCGCCGCCAGCTGTAAAGAAGAAGTCGTTGCTATTTTCTTAGAAGCCGCCGAGCAAGAAAAAGAATGGGCAGGTTACTTGTTTAAAGACGGTTCAATGATTGGTCTTAACCAGACTATCTTAGCTCAGTATGTAGAATACATTACCGACCAGCGTATCGTAGCCATTGGCTTTCCCCCTATTTTTAACGCCAAGAGCAACCCACTACCTTGGATCAACTCTTGGTTAAACAGTGATAATGTTCAAGTCGCACCACAAGAAGCTGAAATCAGCTCTTACTTAGTAGGCGCACTAGACAGTGCGGTTGATACTGATGGTTTTGGCGATTTTGATCTGTAATATAACGTTATGAATCAATCAACAAACACTTGCCAAAAATCAGCTCAAGACGATAGCAATAAGCATCAAGAAGACTTTCTTCTTGATGGCTTAGCGCCTAAGCATCACGACTTTTCTTTAGAAGCTGATACCGTTGAAACACATGTTGAAAATGAGCCTGTGCAAAACAGCTTACTTTTAACAAATGAAGACCCTGAACAGCCAGAGTCCAGCGCACAGATCGATTTAGACGGCATGGACAAACCGGTGCATCAGGTGTCGATTTACAATAGCTCAGAGCAAGCAAAAACGATATCGTTTCAGCATGCAAAAACCCTGTTAGAATCTCTAGAAGCACAAGATGTAACGCTCAATTACCAATGCCGCGAAGGGTATTGTGGTAGCTGTCGTACTCAGCTTTTAGAAGGCGAAGTTCATTATACCGAAGAGCCTATGGCTTGGATTAATGACGATGAAATTTTACCCTGTTGCTGTATTCCCAAAACAGCCATTCATATCAAACTGCCATAGGTGACATATATCAATATTTCCTTTCAGTGAATGCCCTAGTATCTAGTGAGTAGCAAACCCTCAACTGGAGAGAAATATGTCCTATTTATGCATCAACCCTAATGTAGCGATGATTCGATTACGAGCAGGAGAAGCCCTAACAGAGCTAACAGGAGAGTTTTATATCAACCTGGATAAGGTTATTGAGATTCGAATGAAACCTGTTCGTGAGGCTCATGATGGTGATTTCTGTTCTGATGTTCTTATTATCCTACAAGATAAAACGCATGAGTTTGTTTTCCGTAACAGCCCTGCTGGTAATAAAGCCAAGCAAAACCTAGAGAAGTATTTAACAGATCAATCCATTAACTGCTAACACATTGCTTAAGCACTAAACCGAACACATAACCCTCGCCTAAGCAAAATCTAAATCCTAGTTATTTTTTAGGCAAATGTATGGCAAACTTAAATGATTCATTCAATACACAGACATCTGTATTTATCATTTAGGTTGCCATTATGAGTTTAACATTTCCTCCTCTCGATCAAATCGCCCCGCAATTCACTACGACAGACCAAAATGGTGAAGAAGTTTCACTGTCTGATTTTAAAGGTAAAAAGGTTGTTTTGTATTTTTACCCTAAAGCCTCAACTCCAGGTTGTACTGTTCAGGCCTGCGGCATTCGTGATAATAAAGAAGCTTTTGTAAAAGCCAATACCGTCGTTTTAGGAATTAGCCCTGATCCAACTAAACGATTAACTAACTTTACAACAAAACAAGAACTGAACTTCCCCCTACTATCAGATGAAAATAATTCCATTGCTGAAAGCTATGGCGTTTGGGCGCTGAAGAAATTCATGGGCAAAGAATACATTGGCATTCACCGTGTCACCTTTATCATTGATGAAGAAGGTATCTTGCGCCATGTAATGGCTAAGGTTAAAACTAAAAGCCATCATGATGATGTATTAGATATCATTAACACACTTTAGTTTTTTATAAAATTGCCGATATAGGCGGCATGAATCAAATTTTTCTTGCAGCCAAAGCCACTTTTATTTTGCTTTTTTGCGGGTATTTATCCAATACCCACGCAGGAAGCAATACCCTATCCTGCGCCCTAAAAACCGATCAACAATACCTCGGTGCTTTACCTGAATTTTCACACAATACCACCCCCCTACTGGGATACCAATGTCAGCATATTCCTTATTATTCGGGATTTTTAGGCAACTGGTTTCCAAGCTTACCGAACCTGTACGTTAGTCAATCTAGTCGATTATTAGCCATCAATAGCGATTCATCAGAGCCCGCTACGAATGATGATAGTAGCCAAACTTGGAAGGTCGCATTTTCAATTAAGCGCTTCGGTCAAAGTCAGTTGTCGATCTTCAGCGGACAAAAAGATTGGCAAAGGGTTTTACAAGCAAAAGAAAACATTACTTTTATTCCGTCCAGCGCCAAGAATGAAAATGATGGCATTACAATCAATAATAGACAACAAGCCCAATTCACCCGCAGCGAAACCTTTTTTGGTTTAAGCCTTATATTTCCTTACCAAAGCGACCAAAAATTAACCGAACTACGCTTACAAAACACCATTATCAATCAACCGATTCAAGCGGATATAGCTCAGTTTGATAAGCACAGCTTATTTCCCGCACAAACCACAATCAACGAAATAATGATCGTCAGCCAATCTCATCATAGGGGCCTCAATATCAACTGGAAGTTCGGCCTAGGTAAAGGAGAAGTGCAATTAAAACCCAAAAGACTTCTCAATATTAATTCTGATTTTAATCAAATAATCAGCTTAAGAAGCCACATTGAACTCTATTACCAATATCGAATTAATCGTCGCTGGATGAGTCATGCAGGCTGGAAAGGGGATATTCATTATTGGCAACAAAATACAGATAATGATGATTTCAAACTGGCCAGTGCTAATGCAATGGAGCATCAAGTTTTTGTGGGGATCGGGCTAACATTTTAATATGCTAACAAGATTCATTATATAATTGCTGGCGATACTCGCCAGGGGTCACTGCTTGCCAGCGTTTAAATGCCCGATAAAATGTACTGCTCTCTGAAAAGCCCAATTGCAAAGAAATATCTTGCAGTGATAAATCTTTATTTGCCAATAACTGCAAAGATTGCTGATGCCTATATTCATCGTGTAACTTTTGAAAGCTACTGCCTTGCTCTTGTAATTTTCGCTGTAAACTGCGCCCACTCATCGCCAATTGATCAGCCACTTCATCACGGCTAATGCCTTCAGATGACGCTAACAAACGCTCTTGCACTCTTGCAATAATTTCCGGCTCAATTAAACGCTGTAATTGATTATCAGCCATTTTCTCATGCATTGTCGCTAAGCCTTGGTCAAATCCTGGCAAGGCTTCTTGCAATAATTTAGAACTAAATAGAAGACTATTGCATGCTTGATTAAATTCAAAATCACAACCAAAGAAATCTCTATACTGCACCAAGCCTCCCTTTTCACCGTGCGAAACCGTCAACCTTAATGGTGCAATATCACGCCCTAATAACCAGCGAGCAAAACTCAATGTCGCGACCAACACAGCGTCGATTTGATGATAACTAAAATTACTTGCTGTCGGTGTATAAACCAAAGAGGTGGTATCGTCTTGAGGTACCAGAGTGAACGCACCGCCATCACTAATAAGACGCTGATATTTTAATATTTTTTCAATCGCATCCCCCAGCGTAGGGCTACTGAGCATAGTAAACGCGAGTAATTGAAAGTGCGCAGGTTTTAAGGATTGCCCCACATGAAAACCCAATAAAGGATCTGCGCTCAACTCTTCAACCGAACGCCACAACGCCAGAGTATCATCGAGACTGATACGGCCACTATTTACACTACCCGCAATACTGAGAGCGCTTAGAGTATCGTTAGCTAATCCCGCATTCGCCAATATTTCAGACTCAGTCAGACCTTGTAAACTAGCAGCCTGTAATAGCCCACGTATCCAAAGCAGTGATACAGTCTTCAACTCCGTATTCTCATTTTTTTAATCTCATCGCAATCTGTTTATTGAACATTCAGTGTGTGATCAAATATACTGATCTTTGCAATCAATGTCTTGAACAATGAACAATCCACCTATTATTGCGGAATATAGAGCGATTCGGGAAATAATCATGTTTTGAGTATGATAAATAGCAGGTAACTAAAAGACAGCCAAAAGTTATTGAAAGCGAATAAACCTTTGTTTGACGGTATTACGTTAAGAAGACAATGCTTAGCTGGTCATAAAGCTATTCCGATTTTTATAACAATAAGTTGCATTGCAATAAATGATGATTTCTCGTCCTTTATCTTGGGTTTTAATGATGTATAAATCATCAAAACCTGGAGAGATATCATTGAAAGCCGCACTGTAAATCTGACTAGCGAACAGGTTTAATAAGTTGATTTTCAATGAATCGACGCTTGATACATCATATTGACTGATCACCGAATCTGTAGATGATATGGCCAAACTAATGATTATTGCAAATGATAATGCTGAAACCCGTTTCATACTATCTTCCTCATTCATTCTTATCTAACATAAGTATAGGAAGTTTCTAGAGTTCGACTCGGATCATTTGGTAATAAAAGATACCTGTAACGATGAAAATTGCATATCGCTTAGACTTTTTAACGCAAGCCCAAATTAATGAGCTGCATAGTGTTAATGAGCCACTCTTAATGAGCTACTTGTCGGTTCATGGAAACGAGTAATTCTGCTTCTGCGCGCGCAACACCACAGCTAGAAACAAGGTCATCAGCAGATGCCCCCATTCCAACCAAGCGCTGAGCTTGCTGGTACAAAGCTTCATCTGAAGTCGCTAACGCAGGTTTGCGCTCACTTTCAACGAGACGCTGCTCTAATTTTTTCACGCAACGACCCATACCAAAAGTACTTTTGTTCATTGCTTCAAAATCATGACGTAACTTGTCTGTTTGCTGTTTCCAGACTTTCTGGTCACTTTCATATTTTCGCTTAACTAAAACAAAACCTACAATCGTGGCTATTAATAGCATTACATTACTGATTACTAACCAGTGAACCATCGATAAAGATGACAATAACAACATGATTTCAAGCTCCTATTTCTGGTTAAAAACCAGAAATTTCCATCCACTCCTCATCCGACATCAGTTTTTCTAAATCCACCAAGATTAAAAGCTCATCATTTTTATGACAAACACCTTGAATAAATTTAGCACTTTCATCATTGCCGACATTGGGTGTGGTTTCAATTTCAGACTGGCGTAGATAAACTACCTCAGCCACTGCGTCCACTAATATGCCAACAACTTGGTTTTCCGCTTCAATAATTACAATCCGGGTTTGATCTGTTGTCTCTGCATTGGGCAGCGCAAATCGAGAGCGCGTATCAATAACAGTAACAACATTACCTCGCAGATTGATAATTCCTAAAACATACGGAGGCGCACCCGGTACTGGGGCTATCTCTGTATAACGTAAAACTTCTTGTACTTGCATCACGTTAATACCGTAGGACTCATTTTCTAAACGAAAGGTCACCCACTGTAGAATCGGATCCTCTGCACTTTTCGTGGCATTTGCGGACATATAACTTCCTCACTAAGAAAGATCAAATTAATTGGCTTGCGTCAAAAAACGTACTTTATCTTCCTTAACTATAGTAGATAGCACAAAGTGTACCAGCTTAAAATTAAATAAATTTAGACAGGCTTACAGCTCAGATCAACGTGCTGTAATAACCCGTTCACATCGATCAATGCGCACATTTTCTCAATCACAGTTCCTGCAAGCCAAGTGCGTTTACCTCGCTCTCCCCGCCACTTAATTTCTGACGCACTGAGCCGAACGGTATCATCAATTGATTGGCAAGCGATTGCCCAAGGTGTTTTTTCTAATTGAATTAAATACTTAAAACCTTGCTCTGCTAAAAACTGCTTTCTTTCAGGCATAATCAAGTTCGCAGTATCGATAACTTGCAAGTTATGTTCATCAGTATGCACCATGCCCAAGTACCATGTAGGCTGTCCGACTAAAGGTTTTACATCTCCTTTAGTAATCTCATGCACACCGCCTAAAAACAGTAATGGCACGGCTAGCTTTAAACCACATACGCTAAAGACTAAACATTCGACACCCTGACTTGACCATGATTCTGGATCAGTCAACGAGGGTGCTGTTTGTAGCTCCGTATTAATAGCTTCAGTAACTGCCGTTTCAATATGTGCAGCAGGGGAAGAAATACGTTCAATAACAATTTCAGGGATTTCTACCAGCGCCATCGGGACGTCATCGACAACGGCCACCTCAATAGGTGCTAACTCAATAGCAACCGCTTCTACCGCGACAACTTCATCTGGAATTTTAATGACTTTTTCTATTTTCTGTGGCTGCTGAGTAGCCGTTACTAACAACTGGTCGAGGTAGTTTTGTAAAACACCCTCAACTACATTGACCTTAGTTTCAGTCTCTTTAACTAATAATGGAGTAACGCTACGTTGTTTAGTCAAAACACATGGCCTCTGCGGCTAACGGCGAGCAGCGATGTATTATTTCTGATTTTAATCTTGATAAGGGCAGTTGATTTAAAATGCTAAGACCGTTTAAAAAATGAATATATTTAATAGTTCGATAGCCCGTGCCAAAAGCTTCCGTCGTTAATAAGTATTGTCCTGGCGCAACAGTATCTTGCGGACGAACAGGAGGGTTAACGGCTAAAGAGAGTTTTTCATCCCACACACTATTATCGACTAAAAGCATGTCGAGATAACCCGCAATTCTCATTTCATTATTGGGCTGATCTACGTTCATGCTTTACCTCCTCTGCTTGATCCAAGACCGCTAATAAATGCCGATAGGCGCGAACACCCCGAGACAAGCTGTCCAGCTCATTCGGAAATAACCCATCATGACTGGCATCTCTAAACTTAGTATCAATAGGGATCGCTTCTTGCCAAACATGCTCTGGATAAAGTTCCCGCATTTCTTTCAGTGTAATCACCGAAGCCTGCGTTCTACGATCAAATAATGTCGGCACAATGGTGTAAGGCAGCTGTCTATTCTGCGAGGTCATCACCATTTTTAAGGTGTGTACCATACGCTCTAACCCTTTAAGCGCTAAATGCTCTGTTTGTGTAGGAATCACTAAACGCTGACACGCTGCTAACGCGTTCACTAATAGAACGCCTAAAATAGGCGGAGTATCCAACAGCGCATAATCATAATCGTCCCATAACTGGGCCAATGTTTTAGCCAACACTAAACCCATACCGTCTTGACCACTGACTTGCCGCTCCAAAGTGGCAAGTGCTGTCGTTGCCGGCAATAAATCGACCCCTTTACGCGACGTTGGCTTCACGACTTTTTTAATATAGTCGATATCTTTGCAACGCTGATTAAAGAATAAATCATACAGACTTGTTTCTAAGCTATCAGGATCGTATCGAAAATAACTGGTTAACGAGCCATGAGGGTCCAAGTCTATTAATAAAACTCGAGCGCCACGCTCCGCTAACAGACCGCCAAGAGAAACAACCGAAGTCGTTTTCCCTACACCGCCTTTCTGATTTGCTATCGACCAAATTCGCACGTTATGCCGTCCTTATTTTGACATCGAGATATAGAATACTGTTTCACTGCAATTATTATGCTCATTCTACAAACTCTTCTCTCGCCCAAGGCTGATTAATACTTCCTTGCTTAATTAAAATTTCAACACGACGATTTGCCAGTCGATGTTCATCACTATCATTAGCAAATAAAGGCTTATGATAAGCAAAGCCTACTGCGGCCATTCTTTGCGGAGCGACACCGAACAACTCAAATGCCCGCACCATCGCAACCGCCCTTAAGGCTGATAAATCCCAATTACTAACGATGTTTTTTGTACTGATGGGAACATCATCTGTATGACCCTCGATATTAATTTCGTTTGGAATAGGCCTAACAACCATGGCCAGCTGCTCGATCATATCCATCATTTCATCATTAATTTCCCAGCCTCCTGTAGAAAAAAGCGTATCCGTTTTTAAACGGATCTTAATCCACTCGCCTTCCTGCTCTAAAATAAGCTCGTTGCTATCAATGAAGACTTGTAGCTGCTGTTTAACGGTTTGATAAAGCGGCATCACACCATTGTTGTGATCAAGAATAGTGGTAGAGACTTCAGGTTGCGGCAAAATCTGCAGCGCTTGCGTGGTAAACATTCCTCCTAATACTTCCTGCACCGCTTGATACTGCTCTTCGTTTAACAACTTAACGCTATACAGCATAATGAAAAAGGCACAAAGCAAGGTCATATAGTCGGCATACGAAATTAACCAGCGATGACGATCAGGCCCAGGCTGATGACTCATAAATCTATACCTTCTAAACGATAACGAATCAGCTGAGGATTAACCCCTTCCCGAATAGCCATCACGCCCACGATCATCGCTTTATGGTAACGAGTCCGTTGCTGGATAAATCCCCGTAAACGACCCGCAATAGGAATGGCAATGAGGTTGGCCGCGGCAACACCATAAAAAGTAGCTACGAACGCCGTGGCAATACCTCGCCCTAATTCTTCAGGCTGAGCAAGATTAGACAATACTTGCATCAGCCCAAGCACGGCTCCAACAATACCCAGTGTCGGTAAATAACCACCCAAGTTGTCAAAGACTTCTGCGGCATAAAGATCTTTTTCTTGATGAGTTTCAATTTCTAAATGAATACTCTTTTCAATCGAACTGAGGGATTGCCCATCGGCCAGCATGACCAAAGCACGCTTCATAACAGGATCAATTTCTGCCTGAGCAATACGGTCTAACCCAAGCACACCATCTTTGCGATAAGCGTTACCACAAGTGGTTAATTTCGTTAATAATTGATCTAGAGAAAATTGTGGAGGCGCAACTAACCAAGATAATAGTTTAAGAGATCGTACGGCTAAATACATCGGAGTTTGAACCGCCAGCGCGAGTAAAGAACCGCCAAATACAATTAATAACGCTGGAGCATTCCACAAAGATAAAAGAGAACCCCCTTCTAGAACATGCCCAACAACCACACTGGAGACCGCACCAAAAAGTAATAATAAAACCAAACGATCCATTAGCCTGCCTCATCAAAAATCATAGGGCCTATCGCATCAAGTGGAATAATTTTCTCAACAAGGCCCGCTTTAGCCACCGCCATCGGCATTCCATAAATGACACAACTGGCTTCATCTTGTGCCCAAATTGTACCACCCGCTTGTTTTAGTAAATGTGCTCCCTCCTTACCATCAGAACCCATTCCGGTAAGAATGACTGCCAACGCTTTACGGCCAAAATGTTTTGCCGCAGACGCTAATGCGATATCAACACTGGGACGATAACTTATTCGATCATCACTTTCATGAATGTGAATACAGCCACCGTTACGACTATCAACCATCAGTTGCATGCCGCCAGGAGCAACATACACATGGCCAGGCTTCAACTTATCACCTTGCTTCGCTTCGCTTACGGTCAAAGGGCTTAATTTATTCAACCTCTCAGCGAAGGCTTTGGTAAAAGAACCAGGCATGTGCTGAACAATCACAATGGGTTTTGCAAAAGAGGCTGGAATTTGTTTAAAAATAGTTTGCAGAGCTGCTGGTCCACCCGTGGACGTTCCGATAATGACCACTTCGACATGACGTAATGATTTACTTGCAGGCGTCGCACTGCGCATAACCTGTGGTCTTACCAATGCAGCATTACTCGCGACTGTGTTATTAGAGATAGACGTTGAATTAGGTATTGGGGTAGAAAAAGATTTTCTCACGCCTGCTTTCTTACCCGCTGCCGCTACTTCACATATTTTATCAGTTAATGTTTTATGCAATTGTGCTTCAGAAGCTGCAATGGCATCAAATTGTTTCGATAAAAAATCAATCGCCCCCGCCTCCAGCGCATCAAGAGTAATACGAGCACCTTCATAGGTTAGAGAAGAAAACATCAGTACAGGAGTCGGACATTGGTTCATAATATTACGAACCGCAGTAACGCCATCCATAACCGGCATCTCATAATCCATGGTAATGACATCAGGCTTTAATGCTAAAGCCTTTTCGACACCTTCACGGCCATTACTCGCAGTCGCAATGACTTCTAAACGAGCATCGGCATTAATTATCTCAGTAACGCGGCGTTGAAAAAATCCAGAATCATCAACCACTAATACCTTAAGTTTTGGAAGAGCCACGATATGAAATCACCCTTTATGCGGCAGTGAGCTGCCGTCCTGCATAATGTTGTAGCATACTGGGTACGTCCAGAATTAAAGCAATACGGCCATCACCGGTAATCGTTGCACCTGCCATACCAGCAGTACCGTGCAACATCGCACCAAGGGGTTTAATCACCACCTCTTCTTGACCAATCAATTGATCAACAACAAAGCCTGCTCGCTGATTACCAATAGAAACTACCAGTACATGAGAACTTTCATCAGCCTTAGCATCAGCCTCTCCTTTCACCAACCAGCGTTTCAAGTGAAATAAAGGAATCGGTTTATCACGAACAACAATCACTTCCTGTCCATCAACCACATTCGTTTGTGAAAGATCTAAGTGAAAAATCTCATTAACACTCACTAAAGGAAACGCGAAAGCTTGATCTTTTAACATCACCATTAAGGTTGGCATAATCGCTAACGTTAAAGGTACTTTGATCTCAATACGCGTACCTTTACCAAGAGTTGAGTCAATGTTTAACGTACCATTTAATTGAGTGATTTTTGTTTTCACCACATCCATGCCCACACCACGTCCAGATACATCAGAGATGACATCTTTAGTAGAAAATCCAGGGGCAAAGATTAGGTTATAGCATTCATTATCGGTTAAACGATCTGCAGCATCCTGATCCATTACGCCTTTTTTGACAGCTATTCCTCTTAAAACATTCGGGTCCATACCGCCGCCATCATCTTCGATAGAAAGCAAAATATGATCACCCTCTTGTTCGGCTGCTAAGACAACAACACCGACACGAGGTTTACCTGCTGCTTCACGCGCATCCGGTAACTCAACCCCGTGATCAACCGCATTACGCACCAAGTGAACTAGAGGATCGGCTAATGCTTCAACCAAGTTTTTATCTAAGTCGGTATCTTCACCTCGAAGCTCTAAATTAATTTCTTTTTTCAAGGAGCGCGCTAAATCACGAACAACTCGAGGAAAGCGACCAAATACTTTCTTAATCGGTTGCATACGCGTTTTCATAACCGATGACTGCAAATCTGCAGTCACAACATCAAGGTTGGATACCGCTTTAGACATCGCCTCATCATTAATATCTAACCCTAAGCGCACCAAGCGATTACGTACTAATACCAATTCACCGACCATATTCATAATGTCGTCTAATCGTTTAGTATCGACTCGAACCGTAGTCTCTGCGACTGGAGCTGACGACTCCGGTGGCTTCGCAGCTGGCTTTGCTACGGGTGCTTGAGCCACTTTAGCCTGAACAACTTCAGGCTTTTTAGCTTCAGGTTTTGCAACGTCTACTTTCGTTACTTCTTCTTTAGGCGTATCTACTTTAGTTTCTTCGGGCTTTACAACCTCTGCGCTCGTATTATCTGCCGTCGCAGGGTTCTGCCCTTTTCCGTGTAAACGATCTAATAAATCTTCAAATTCCGAATCCGTAATTAAATCATCAGATCCTGATGCGGCGGGTGCTGCCGCGACATCACTGCTTGCAGTAGCATTCGAGGAAGCATTGTCTGCTGGTGCAGCAGCTTTACCTGCGCCATGTATTTGATCTAATAGCGCTTCAAATTCGTCCTCTGTTATTTCATCACTGGAAGCTTCTGCCACAGGCTCATTACTGACATCAACAAATAAGTCATCATCATCCAGCCCAAGGCCATCGACTGCTGCAGGAGCGCTCGAAGCGGCTGTTTTAGCATCATTATCAAGTGCATCTAATAGCTGCTCGAATTCATCATCGGTAATATCTTCTGATTCTTCAGAACTTGCCCCAGGCTCTACAGCCGTTTCTACAACCGCTGCGACGTCTGCTACAACGGCCTCTGGTGCAGGAGCATCATTAACTTCTGGTTTAGCCAAACTATGTAATGCTGCTAATAATTCTGGCGTTGCAGGCTCTGGCGCTTGATTACTACGCACAGCGCTGAACATTTCGTTAACGGTATCCAATGCTTGTAAAATCACATCCATTAAATCGGAGGTTACAGTCCGCTGACCATTACGAAGAATATCAAAAACATTCTCAGCTTCATGGCAGCAATCGACTAATGCATTTAACTGTAAGAAACCCGCTCCGCCTTTAACGGTATGGAATCCACGGAAAATAGCATTGAGCAAATCATAATCATCGGGGCGCTGTTCAAGATCAACAAGTTGCTCTGAAAGTAGCTCTAGGATTTCTCCAGCTTCAACTAAAAAGTCTTGGAGGATTTCTTCATCGGCATCGAAACTCATCCAGTAGCTCCTTAAAAACCAAGACTGGATAGTAAATCATCAACATCATCCTGACCGTCAACCACACCTTCTAAACTGGTATCGATTTGCGGCCCTTCTGGTGCAATCTTCTTACTATCTTCTTGTGGGATATCATTTTGGCTCGGTTCCGCATGGGTAATACCCGTAATGCGATCAACCTCACCCGCCATAGCTACTAGATCCACTAAACGTGTCTCTACTTCAGTAACTAACTTAGTTACACGATTAATTACTTGGCCAGTGAGATCTTGAAAATCTTGTGCCATTAAAATACCAGACAAATTTGATGATATTTTTTTCGAATTAATCTGAGTCTGTAATAAATATGAATCTATGCTTTTCGTTAAATCACGAAATTCATTGGGTTTAAGTTCTTTACGCAAAAACTTTTGCCACTGCTCGTGCAAATCAGCAGCACCATCTAAGATTTCAGAATTGAGAGGCATTCCCTCTTCAACTAAATCCATGGTTTTATTAGCGGCTTTATCTGTCATTTTAATGACGTACGATAATTTATCAGAAGCTTGTCCCATACCTGAGTCTTCACTTAACTCATCGCCGGTTGTGATATTTTTTATCGCTTCATGTAAACCACGGGTTAATTTTCCTATCTCATCGTATAAAGTTCGATCACGCACTTCGTTGATGCTGTTGACAACGCCAACAACTTTTCCAAGATCGCCATCTTCGATCTTTCTCAACAAGTCTTCAGCAAGCTCTTTAATCTCTTGCTGAAAGGATGGCGCTTGAGAATCCATATGCAGCTCAGCCATGCCAATTCCTTGTTATCAACCTTCGACACGCTCAAAGATTTTATCAATTTTTTCTTTTAAAACAGCCGCCGTAAAAGGCTTAACTACATAGCCATTCACCCCTGCTTGAGCAGCCGCGACAATTTGATCGCGTTTTGCTTCTGCAGTGACCATCAATACCGGTAACGTTTTTAATTTATCATCAGCACGCACATGCTTTAATAAATCGAGCCCCGTCATTCCTGGCATATTCCAATCAGTGACCAGAAAATCAAAGTCACCCGACTGCAACATTGGCAGGGCCGTTAATCCATCATCTGCTTCTTGTGTATTGGTAAATCCCAAATCACGCAGCAAATTCTTTACAATCCGTCTCATTGTAGAAAAATCATCAACAACGAGAATCTTCATATTTTTGTCCAAAGCGACCTCCGAATGCCAGCTTCACATAAGTTCTAATAACTCCTAAATAGAAGTGTAGACTGTGATAGAGCATTAGCCAGAAAGAAAATAAATAGAAATTACAATGGGTTAGAAAAAATTAAGAAATGGGTGCGCATTGATTACAGATTGATCAATGCGTGTGTATTAATTAAATAAAAGAAGCCTTAAGAATGACGGACTGACTAAGACCATTCCGTCAGTCGTGAACGTAGTCTCAATGCCGCCTGACTATGAATTTGGCTCACTCGAGACTCACTAATGCCCAATACAGCACCAATTTCTTTAAGGTTTAATTCTTCGTCATAATATAAAGCCAATACCAATTGCTCTCGCTCAGGCAATGCTTTAATCGCATCGGCCAAGGAGGCCTTAAAGGCATCACGCTCAATACCTAAAAATGGATTAGGACTTGCTCCGACCAATTGCTCCTGGCCTTGCTCTCCTTTTTCCATAACATCTTCAAAACTGAACAAACGACAGCCTGCAGAATCTTTTAAGTGAGTATGGTATTCATCCACACTCATCTCTAAATGATCGGCTACTTCATGATCTTCAGCATCTCGGCCTTTCGCTAATTCAACTTCTTTAATCGCTTCACTGATACGACGAGAATTTCTATGAACAGAACGTGGCGCCCAATCCCCTCGGCGAATTTCATCCAACATAGATCCGCGAATTCGAATGCCCGCATAGGTTTCAAAGCTTGCGCCTTTCGCTCCATCGTACTTTCGCGCGGCTTCAATTAGTCCAATCATGCCAGCCTGAATAAGGTCATCCAGCTGTACACTATCCGGTAATCGTCCCCTTAAGTGATGAGCGATGCGTTTCACTAATAAAGCGTGATCGCGAACTAACTCATCAAAATTTGGGCTGCTAACTTCATCGTACATAGCACATCCATTCATGACAGGTACTACCCATGGGCTCCTGCTTGGACAAGATTCTCAACAAAGAATTCAAGATGTCCTCGGGGTGTTGAGGCCAGCGGCCAAGCATCAACTTTTTTCGCCAAACCACGAAATGCAGTCGCCGCTTTTGATCTAGGATAAGCTTCAACAACGGCCTTTTGACGCTGCACTGCTCTACGCACTGCATCATCCTGAGGTACAGAACCAACATACTGCATCGCAACATCCAAAAAGCGATCGGTCACCTTGATCAATTTAGCAAACAAAGCGTGACCATCTTGTGGAGTACGAATCATATTAGCAATAACACGAAAACGAAAAACGCCATAATCGCGATTGAGTAATTTAATTTGTGCGTAAGCATCAGTAATAGACGTAGGCTCATCAGTCACAACAATCAAAACTTCTTGCGCAGCCCGAGCAAAACTCATGACCGCATCGGAAATTCCCGCCGCCGTATCAATTAACAATATATCAAGATCATCACCGATATCACTAAAGGCTTGAATAAGGCCAGCATGTTCTTGCGTCGTTAGCATCGATAAGTGCTGCGCCCCCGATGTTGCCGGAACAATTCTGACTTTGCCGGGGCCAGGCACCATTACTTCTCGTAAAGTACACTCACCGCGCAAAACATTTTCAATGGTTTTATTGGCAGTAATACCTAGCAATACATCGATATTTCCCAAACCTAAATCCGCATCGAGAATCACAACGCGACGGCCTAATTCTGACAGTGCACACGCAAGGTTCACAGTCACATTACTTTTACCTACTCCGCCTTTACCACCAGCGACTGCAATTACTTGTACTGGGTGTTTAGCCATGCCTACACTCCGTGCTGCATAAAATTATTATTCATTGCCGAACTCACTTCTGATGTTTGCCAACGGGCTTGAGCCATGCGTGCCATTTGTTCGGCGAGACGCACCATTTTCTGTGCATTAGGAAAATGTATATCATCTGGAATATGAGGGCCGTCCGTTACCATGTGAATGGGTAAGCGCGTGACCGAAGCAATACTCATCGCTTGCCCCAAACTAAAACACTCATCCAATTTAGTAAAAATACAGCCGTCAATTCCCGCGGGTTTAAAGTGTTCATAATTCTCTTGTAAACAACGAGCCTGACTCGTAAGGGGTAAGGCCAATAAAGTCTTCACCCTATTTCCCGCCCCTTTAAGCATAGACAATTGCACAGAAAAATGTGGATCTTGTATGGCTAAACCTGCGGTATCAATCAAAATAAATTTCTTATCACTCAACTGATCAAGCATAGCCGATAAATCACCGTTAGGTTCGAGCACCAATAAAGGAATTTCCATGATGCGGGCAAAGGCTTTTAATTGATCGTGCGCAGCAATGCGATAATTATCCATAGTGATCAAGGCGATGTTGTCACTTCCATGGTTAATCACATATTGTGCGGCAAGCTTACCAATAGTCGTTGACTTGCCCGCCCCTGTTGGGCCAACAAATGCAAAACAACCACCGGTTTGCAGCATATTATTATCAGCTAAAGGTAAATCTTCAGCGATGTATTTTAAGCACTGAGCCCAACCTTTTTCTATATCGTCGTCATCTTCGGGTAAAGCACTCACCAACTTATCAGCCCAAGAGGGATCAATGCCTAAATCTTGGCAACGCTGCCAAATTTGTGCCTGCTGCCAACTAAGAGGACGAGTAGGGTTCCAAGCATTACCTTGCTGGCTAACCAGCCAGTTTTTTAAATCTTTTAATTCCGCCGTCACTTGGTTTAAAAATGGCGTAGCTTCATCACGACTCATCGTCGCCGCTTTTTCACTGATTGACTGTTGAAGGTCTTCTTCACTGAGCATTACAGCATCAAGAGCCGCTGACTGCGCAATAGTGCCCTCTTTAATACCCTGTAAAGCTTCTTTTAACGCGGCGGTTGTCGAGACATTCGATTGATCAAATACAGGCTGCTCTTGACGAATTTTACCCGTCGACTGTTTTGCCTGCTCTAATTCCTGCTGCAAGGCTAACTGGCGATCAATTTCTTGCTGTTGCTGCTCGTTCGCCATCTCTTGGTAATCAAGGGCGGCAATCACCTCGACCCCTTTACCGACGCGTTTATTCGACAGTATAACGGCATCCGGTCCTAACTCATCAGAGACCATACGCAAGGCTTGCTGCATATTTTTAGCGGTGAAACGTTTTGCTTTCATTGACTAAGCTCCCACCGTTGCGACGATCGTGATGGTTTTATTATCTGGAATTTCTTGATACGACAGCACACTTAAATGCTCAATCGTATTGCGCACAAAGCGAGAAATAACGGGACGTAATTGACTGGATACTACCAATACAGCAGCACGACCGGCATTCTCTTGCTCTTGCGTTGCGTTCATTAATGAACGCTGAATGGCGTCGGCCATACTCGGCTCAATTACTAACGTATCCATATTTCCCGTCTGTTGTGCACTCTGTTGTACTGTCTTAAGCAACAACTGTTCCAAAGCAGGATCTAACGTCATAACATTCAGCTCATCCGCGGTACCAAAGATGTTCTGGATAATTAGACGAGCTAAACCAGCACGAGCAGCGCCGGTTAGAGCGGCAATTTCTTGACTACGCGGCGACATGTTCGCCAAAGACTCGGCTATGGTACGCATATCACGCACGGGCACATCTTCACGCAGCAAGGTTTGCAATACAGACAACAGTTGACTAATTGATACGGTATTGGGTACAAGCTCTTCGGCCAGCTTAGGGGATGATTCTTGCAGAATATCGAGCATTTTTTGCACATCTTCATGGCCTATCAGCTCATGAGAATGTTTATGCAATAACTGATTAAGGTGCGTCGCAACCACTGTGCTGGCATCCACGACGGTATAGCCTAACGTTTGCGCTTTATCTTTTTGTGTACTTTCAATCCACATAGCTTCTAAGCCAAATGCGGGATCCAGAGTTTCAATACCTTCTAGCTTGCCAAAGACTTGACCTGGATTAATGGCCATATCGCGCTCAGGATAAATTTCGGCTTCGGCTAACGTCACCCCCATTAAAGTAATGCGGTACTGACTTGGCATTAGATCGAGATTGTCGCGAATATGAACAGATGGCATTAGAAAACCAATGTCTTGCGACAGCTTTTTACGTACGCCTTTAATACGCGCCAGCAACTGACCACCCTGGTTTTTATCAACCAGAGGAATTAAACGATAGCCCACTTCTAAGCCAACCCGATCAACCGCCTCAACATCATCCCAACCTAACTCTTTTACTTCATGCTCAGGTAACGCTTCTCCCGGTAAAGGTGGCGCACCGGCATTAGATACCGTCTTACTTGACGAGCGACTGCTTTGAGCCGCTTCTGCATTTTTGCCCATGACAGGTTTGCCATCAACAAAAACACCGCCTTCACTACGCCAATGAATAAAATACGCACCAGCGCCCGCTAAAAATGCGGCAAATAGAAAAACAAGATGAGGCATGTCGGGGATAATCCCCATGCAGAATAAAACGACGGCGGTAATAGCAAGAGCACGAGGAGAAGCAAAAATTTGACCAATGATTTGTTCACCAACATCTTTTGCATCGCTGTTTCGAGTCACCATAATCGCCGTAGCGGTTGATAATAATAACGAAGGAATCTGTGCGACCAAACCATCACCAATGGCAAGAATGGTGTATTTCTGCACAGCATCAGCAAACAATAAATCATGCTGACCCATGCCTATCGCGAAGCCGCCGACCACGTTGATCACTAAGATCAAAATCCCCGCAATCGCATCACCTTTAACAAATTTACTTGCACCGTCCATAGAACCATAAAATTCAGCTTCGGCGGCAATCTCGGCGCGTCGAGCTTTGGCTTGATCAGCGTCCATTAAGCCCGCGTTTAAATCCGCATCAATTGCCATCTGCTTTCCTGGCATTGCATCCAAGGTAAAGCGAGCACTTACTTCCGCTACGCGGCCAGCACCCTTAGTTACCACGACAAAGTTGATGATCATTAAAATAGCAAAAACAACCAGACCCACGGCATAGTTACCGCCAATTAATACTTCACCGAATGCTTCGATCACTTTACCGGCAGAATCACCTCCCTTATGACCTTCCAATAATACGACACGCGTAGAAGCAACGTTTAGGGCCAAACGTAATAAGGTAGCAATCAATAAAATACTGGGAAAGACGCCAAAATCTAACGGTTTCTTGGCGTATACACAAATAAGCAGAACGACAATGGAGATGGCAATATTGAACGTAAAAAAAGTATCTAATAAAAAAGGCGGTAATGGCAGAGTCATCATGCCAAGCAAAATCAACAGCATAATAGGAATGCCGAGATTACCCGTAATTAGGGTAATGAAATTCCCTCGAATCTGTTGAAATATTTGTCCGCGATCTAACGTGGCCATAAATACCCTAGTGCAAAAAAGTGCAAAAAATTGACGTTAATGACTCTGTTTGCAAAAAGGGTGCACACTTCGTGTTTTATCGAATATTTTTATACATTTCCTTTGAATAAAGCATTTTACTTCGCTTTAGGATCAACACGTAAGTCTTTTGGGATAGGCATTGTTGGACGACGATCAGGCTTAACACCTTGCCCTTTCGCATACTGATCCACCTGATAAATATAAGCCAGTACCTGTGCAACGGCGACAAATAAACCCTCAGGAATTTCGTCATCTATCCGCGTATGAGTATAAATAGCACGGGCTAATGGCGGTGCTTCCATTTGTGGAACGTTATGTTCTTTGGCAATTTCACGTATTTTCAACGCAGTTTCTTCAATCCCTTTCGCCACTACAATCGGTGCCCCTGCACCCCCACTGTATTTTAAGGCAACGGCATAATGGGTTGGGTTGGTAATCACCACATCGGCATCCGGTACGGCGCCCATCATACGGCGCTGAGCAGCCTCTCTCTGCATTTGACGGATTCGCCCCTTCACTTCAGGCTTACCTTCAGTATCTTTGAATTCGTCTTTAATTTCTTGCAAAGACATACGCAGTTTCTTGGTATGACTATAAATTTGCCAAGGCACATCGATCATCGCAATAATCAAGGTTGAAGCGCATAAGATAACCGCTGCCCATAAGACTATTTCGGTCGAACGTTTAATGGCTGGACGCACCGCTGCATTTTGCAAATCCATAGCATCTTGAAAATAAAATGCGATAACAAAATAAGCACAGGTGCCCACCACTAAAACCTTACCCCAAGCTTTGAACAACTCAACTAATGAATTAGCAGAGAACATCCGTTTAATACCGGCTAATGGGCTGATACGTGACATTTTAGGCGCTAGAGCCTTGGTACTGAACAGCCAACCCCCCACGCCTAAAGGCGATAAAAATGCGGCAATTAATACCAAAATAAACCAAGGCACCAACGCTGTAATCGCTTCCCACATAGAAGCTGACATGTGGCTAAACATATAACTAACATCAAAAAAAGCCGCCCGCTCTACATCTAGATTGAAACGTGCAATGTGATAAATCTTGTCACTCATATAAGGGCCAAACGCAACTAAGCCCAGCGCGCCAAATAATAAAATGGCCGTTGTATTAAGTTCTTTTGAGCGAGCGGTCTGTCCATCTTCTTTCGACTTCTGGATTTTCCGCTCGGTGGGTTCCTCTGTTTTTTCTTGACTGCTGTCTTCTTCAGCCATATCAATGCTCCAATAACACGCTAAATACTTTCATCATTTTCATGATCAAGGCGTTCGAATCAATGCGCGTAAAAACTCAAATAGTGTTTCTAACAACCCATGGAAGCTTTCCCCTAACTGACCAATTGTTAGCCAAATAATGGCAAGGCCAACCAACATGGTGACAGGAAAACCTAAAGAAAAAATATTCAACTGTGGCGCTGCTCGCGTCATCACGCCAAAAGCGAAGTTAACAATTAATAACGACGTTAACGCAGGCAATGCAATCACCAAGGCCGAAGCAAACATCCAGCCTCCCCAACGTATCATTCTGCCATAATCGTCCGCACTCCAAGCACCACTACCAATAGGCATCGTGTAAAAACTTTCCACCACTACCTCGATAACAATCAAGTGTCCGTTAAGCGCCAAAAAAGTAAGACTGATTAAAAATAGAAACCATTGACTGACCACCACGACAGAAACCCCTTGGGCAGGATCGACTGTTGTAGCAATCCCCAGGCCTGTTTGCATAGCGATTAACTGCCCTGCCAAAACAAAAACCTGGGTCACTATTTCAACCATAAAACCCAACACAATACCGATCAGCATTTGTTGAAAAATAATAATAAAAGACGCCAATGACATGGGTTCAACATTGGGCATAGCAGGTAATAAAGGGGCGATGATTAAAGTAATAAAAACAGATAATAAAATTCTAATCTGCCTTGGCACCAATTTACTGCCCAGCAAAGGCATTACACCAAGACAACCAGCAATGCGCGCGAAGGGATAAAAGTATTGGCTAATCCAGCCATTTAATTCTAACGCAGTAAATTCCAGCATAGGTAAAAGCGTTAACCCACCAGAAAAGGAATATTGGTATAAATACCCAGCGTGAATTCAACGACTTTATTCACTGCCCACGAACCAAAGAAAATCAGACTAACAAGAGTGATAATTAAACGCGGTAAAAAACTTAAGGTCTGTTCATTAATTTGGGTGGCAGCCTGAAACGTTGCAACAACCAAACCCACCACAAGACTTGGAATCACCATAACAAAAACGATAGTCACAATAATAAATAAGGCTTGTGAAAATAAATCACCAATTTGCTCTACTCCCATACTGCCTCCTTATTCATAACGATTAAATCGTGCCAAAACTGTTCGCTAAGGTGCCCATCACCAAGGCCCAGCCATCAATTAATACAAACAACATAATTTTAAACGGTAACGAAATAATAATCGGCGATAACATCATCATCCCCATCGCCATTAAGATGCTTGCGACCACAAGGTCAATAATCAAAAATGGAATAAATAACAAAAAACCTATCTGAAAAGCAGTTTTTAGTTCGCTTGTAACAAAAGCAGGAATTAAAATATGCAGAGGCGTTTCATCAGGACTTAATAAATCTTTTCGGCCCGAAATTCTAACGAAAAGATTTAAATCTGTTTCTCGGGTTTGCGCCAACATAAATTCTTTCATTGGCTCGGTTGCTCTCTCTAGAGCTTCCAAAGGTTTAATCGTTTCATTAAGATACGGCTGAATAGCCACTTCATTCACTTTTTCAAATACCGGCATCATAATAAAAGCCGTAAGAAAAATAGACATACCTAATACGACTTGGTTAGAAGGTGTTTGCTGCAAGCCCAAAGCCTGACGCAAAATAGCGAGCACAACAATGATTCGAGTAAACGCCGTCATCATCATGATAATCGCTGGCAATAAACTCAATAGCGTCATTAACGCTAGAATTTGAATCGTTACCGTATATTCACCACCGGTATCCGTTTGTTGAAACGTTACCGCCGGAATACCCAGCGCATTAATATCGGCATAGCTAATGATTGGAAATAAGAATAAGAGTAAAGCGCTACAATATTTCATGCCTTATTTAATGCCTTTTTTAAAATAGCTTGAAATACGGGAGTTTGCTGCTCGATGTCTTCTTGCTCGATCGGTGTTTCAAGCACCAATAACGTCTGAATCGACTGCGGCGTAATACCAATCAATAACTGCTGTTCTCCAACCTGAATCAGAGAAATTTTTTCTTTTAATCCTATCGATGTCGTTGCCAATGTTTTGATCAACTTGCCTTGCCCAGAAAACCCACCCACATTTGAGCGGCTCATACCTTGTAAGCGCTTGGCTAAGTAAGCCAAGAACAAAATCAAAGCAATCATACCGACTAGGGTGAATACAACTCGACCAATAGACGACATAGGGTCAGAAGGTAAGGGCGCAGGGGTTAAAGCGTCTTCTGCCTGAAGCCATAAAGGCATCCAACAAAGTACAAAGCCAAAACCCTGAACCACTTTTTTATTAACGTAAGCGTTGAATTCTTTCACTTTGACTCACCACATCGGTTAAGCGGATACCAAACTTATCATTCACCATGACCACTTCGCCGTGGGCAATCAAAGTACCGTTAACCAAAACATCCAATGGCTCACCGGCGAGACGGTCGAGTTCAACAACCGACCCTTGATTTAATTGCAGCAAGTTGCGAATAGGAATTTCAGTACGCCCTACTTCCATCGAAATAGAAACGGGAATGTCTAAAATAACATCCAATTCAGGGGTTAGGTGATCACTGCCCGATTGACCTTCATCCGTTAGCGGATCTAATTTGGCCTGTTTAATTGAATCAGCTTCCTCTGCCATAGCATCCCCCCAACCGTCATCGACATTACCTGCCTCTTCCGTTGTAGGGTCTTCTGCCATAGCGGCAGCCCATTCATCCGTCACCGCTTCATCACCGTTGCTTTCTTCACTAACACCGTCTTCACTAGCATCTTCAACCCCAGCAGCAACATCACCCACTAAGGCATCAATATCGATGTCGTTAGGATTAACCTCTGGCGTTTGTTCATTTTCGGCAGCGCTTTCATTTTCTGGTGTGTTTTCATTCTCGTTTTGAGAGTCATCACTCATAACATTCCCCCTAACAACGTACTAGCGTCGTCTATGGTTTATTTGCTCAACAATTTTAACCGCTAGATTCTCATCAGAGACACCTAGCTTACCCTTAAACATCGGAACGCCTTGAGCTTCCAGAGTAAAAAACTCTGGCATATCAATTGGAATGATATCCCCAGTCTTCAACGCAGCCACTTTTCGTAAAGTTAATTCCTGCTTGACCACCGTGCCATGCACAGCAACCTTGGCATTTAAAATATCTTCTCGCAGTGATTGCTGCCAACGATCATCAACATCATCAACATCACTTTGCATCCCCGCATCTAGGGTTTCTCGTATCGGCTCAATCATGGAATAAGGCATCGTAATATGCATATCACCACCGCCACCGTCGAGTTCAATATGAAAAGTACTCACTACCACCACTTCAGAAGGGCTTACAATATTAGCCATCGCTGGATTTACTTCAGAACCCACGTATTCAAAATCTGCATCTAAAATTGTGTGCCAAGCTTCTTTATAATCTTTAAAGACTTGCGCCAATACTAATTGAATAACACGTATTTCTGTTGGCGTAAATTCACGCCCTTCAATTTTTGCATGTCGCCCATCCCCCCCAAAAAAGTTATCCACTAATTTAAAAACAAGCTTAGCGTCTAATATAAAAAGTGAAGTGCCTCTTAATGGGCGAATTTTTACGAGGTTTAAACTGGTCGGTACATACAAGGTATGAACATACTCACCAAATTTCATAATCTGTACGCCACCCGATGCAACATCGGCACTGCGGCGTAAAAAGTTAAACATGCTAATACGGGTATAGCGGGCAAAACGTTCATTAATCATTTCCAGCGTTGGCATACGACCACGCACAATGCGATCGTTACTGGTAATATCGTAAGCCTTAACACCCGCAGCATCGATATCCGATTCGGGCTCTACATCTCCATCGTCAACGCCGTGTAATAGGGCGTCAATCTCGTCTTGGCTTAATAAGTCTTGCACGCGCCTTCCCTTATTGCATCACAAAATCAGTGAATAAAACGGCCTCAATGCCTTCAATGTCGGCTTCTGCCTTCAATACCGCGACTAACTGATCCTGCAGTATTGTTTTGAGCTCACCTCGACCTTCTGGAGTACGTAAATGTTTAAAATCTTGCTCAGATAGTATGCGAACGATTTCATTGCGTAGCATAGGATTATGCAATTCAATCGCATCAGCAACGTCTTGCGAGCGGGTCATAATTTCAATACTGGTTTGTAAAAATCGTTGCCGAGTACCTACATTAAAATTAACAATAAACCTGGGCTTCATTTTTATATATTGTGCAGGGCTAATAACTTCTTCAGCCACTTCACCGGTTTCGCCGTCAGCCGCTTCATCACCATTTTCGCTATCACCTGACATCATAAAAATTGTCACACCCACGGCAATCGCTAGCAACAAAACTATAGCAACCACAATAATGATCAGTTTTTTCTTACCGCCGCCCTTTTCTTCAGTGCTGTCTTGATCGAGGGTCAAATCTTGTTCTTCAGCCATAACGTCAGTTCTCCGGTACTTATAGTCAAAATAGCAATACGCATGCCATGTTTTTGCGTCAAAAAAATGGATGCGATAATTGTGGGCCTATATTGTTTAATAACAGGCCCTATAGACAGCTTAGACAAGGTATCGGGAGGAGTTATACAAAGGTATCTAATAAGTTATTATTTTTTGCTTTCGGTATTTCTACACTGATTTCTTCACCTGGATTTTCTGAAGTGTCAGAATCCGGTGATTGCCCCTGTCCTTGCTCTTCAGAATTGAAGGATGACTGATCACCCCGACCCGAATCTGTTTGCACATCAAACTCAGATAACTCTAATCCTTGACTGGCCAGCATATCGCGCAATCGATGAGCACTGCTTTCTAATGCCTCTTTAACTTGTGGATTCTGCACCTGCACCTGCACCTGAGTTTGCTGATCGTCTTTCACCTGCAATTTCAACTCTAAACTGCCAAGTTCAGGAGGGTCTAAATGAATCGTAACCTGCTTAATGTCCTTGGCTGCATTCATCGTGATTCGCTCGGCAAGCGCATCACCCCACGCTTGCTGTCCCTTCGATAACTTTAACGTTTGATCATCTTGCTTACGTTCTAATGTATTTGATTTTGCTTCAAGTTCACCCTTCTCAATCACCTCACCATCAATAAGTTCATCTAGCGACTGGCTGACTGGATCTTCATTCAGTGCAAGCGCTAAACTAACATTTGCTTCCATCGCAGTTGGGGGGTTAAGTGGCGCAGCTGTTTGTGATGTTGGAAATAATTCAAGCATCGATGATTTTTTAGGTTTTGACAAACTCGCCGCAGGCTCCGACCCAAGAAAACGATCAGTCGTTTCGTCCCCCATGCCATCAAGTTCACTCGCCGTTAATACGGGTGAATTAGTTGCCGTGCCCATACGCAAAGGCATTGCATGAATCGCGTTAGCCGATTTATCGGCCATGCCAAGATTACTCGTAAGTTTTGCTGTCGCAGCGTTTTCGGCACTACTTCCTGCACGAGTAGTCGCCGCATTACCGATAAGACTAGAAACCAAAGATTGTGCATAAAAACCCTGTTCTTCCAATACCTGCGTCGATGAATCGTTCTCTGCAGGCAGAGTATTAAGATTTTCTTTGGAGAAAGAGGTAATGCTGGCAAGAGAAGCCGTTAACTGATTGTGTGATTCTATTGGCTGCGTCATTACTTCTAGCGGCAACGTTTGTCCTAACAGCGGCAAACCCTCATCCGTTAAAGCGGCAGAATCTTCTGTATCGCTCGGTAAATACCCAGAAAGTAAACCGGCAAAGCCTTTACCTTCAGCGCCTTGTCCTTCTAAAGCCGTTAACGAATTATCCGTAGCCAAGCCTAGGCTAGAGAAAATTTGCATTAAACCGTGCTGAGTTGGTTGAGTTTCCATAATCGCTCCCATTGATCTTACTTATATAAGAGCAAAGGATGGGCCAACCCGATAAGAATATTAGAATTTATTTAATTAGAGACATTAATATAGATTTAACCGATTGATATTCGGCATCAATCGCGGTGATTAATGGCTGTATACCGTCAAGATTATTATCTCGCGCTTTTTCTTCTACTTGAAAGCAAAGGTCAGCCAAAGGCAAAGCCGATAAATTGCTCGATGCGCCCTTAAAACTATGAGCTATATCTCTGAGAATTGAACTGCTTCGCTCATCCAATCCAGATTGCATGGCAGGTACTCTAGGATCAGAATCGGCAATGAATACCTGAATTAATTCAGGAAACTCATCTTCCATAATTTCTTCTAGCATCGCGAGTGCTTCAGTATCAAAATGAGAGGTTTTATCCAAGGCTAACTCCTAAGTTCTATGCAGTATTTTTATGTGGCCAGTGTATCTCTGCGACTACCTTATTACCACACCCGATGTACTCTAATGAATGACATAAAGAGTAAACCAAAGGTAAGCCACGACCGCTAAACTTATTAGAACCTTGAGTTTTTTTATTAATTTGCAACTGATGTTGATAAGCCTCTGTAGGATATTCAAACCCATCACCACTGTCTTCAATGCTAAGTTTAAATACACCTGTTCGTCCATGTTCGGAAACATGACTCATGCTAATGTTAATAAACCCCGATGTTAGCTCAGCTAACCGTTGCTCACGCAGAGTATAAAACTCGGTAAAGCCTGCAGATGTTGATTTTAATGCAGAATCTAATTTAAGCACCCCATGCTCAAAAGCATTAGAAAACAACTCTGAAACAACGGTGAATAATTGCCCACCCATGGCCCTCAATGCTGGGACTTCCATCATTATATGCATGACTAAAGGCAGTGGGTTGAAGTGCTTTAATGAATCAACGCCGAGTTCATATTCTATTTTCCAATCACTAGGAGCCATGACGGCTCCCTGAGCTGATACCGACTCTGATTTCTCCAGTGCCTCTTCACCCACCATTTTTAATTCAATAATGGTTGTATCATCATCCTTTTCCGACTCGCCAACAAAAGCACTGACACTGGCCTTAACCGCTTCAAATAATAAATCAGGAGCTAAATCATTCTCAAAAACGGCCCGCAAACGCTCTCCACCAAACATATTGCCATGGCCATCGCGTGCCTCAACAACACCATCAGACCACATAAATAAGCGGTCTTCAAAATCCATCGAATGCTCGGTCATTTCATCATCAAATTGCGCAGTACTAAGCACCCCTAAAGGTAAGTGCTGAGAGCGTATCGATTTTAGTTGAGTACCGTTTTCACTGAGTAAATAACAATCAGGAACGCCTCCCATCCACATACTAATATTGCGTTTGGTAAAACTTAAATCGACAACCGCTGCGCAGCAGAAAAAGCCTACCGGTAAAATATTCTTAAGCTTGGTATTAATTTCTCGCAGAATATTACGCAACCCAAAACCCTTTGCGGTCATACCATAAAATATTTCAGCTACTGGCATTGCCCCAATCGCCGCTGGCAACCCATGGCCCGTGAAGTCGCCCAAAAGTACATGCATACCACCAGAAGGTTTACGGGCGGCTAATAAAACATCACCATTAAATACCGCTAAAGGAGACAGCATGTATTTAATATTAGCGGCATCTAAACAACCTGAGTGCGCAACATTATCAAATACCGCTTTTGCAACATGCTGCTCCTGCAACATGTGCTGATTATTCGCAGCAATAGTATCTCGCTGCTTCTGTAAAATACCATGCATGTTTTTCATACGAACAAATGCATCTATTTTAGCTTTAAGAATAATATGGTTATAAGGTTTGGTTAAAAAATCATCACCACCAGACTCTAAACAATCCGCAAGACTTTGAGCATCAATAAGTGAAGTTAAAAATATAATAGGAATTAAATCTTCACCTGCAATGCGCTTAATTTCTTTTGCCGCAGCCTTACCATCAAGTACCGGCATAATGACATCCATTAAAATAATGTCAGGCGCGTCCTCAAGGTAACAATCGATAGCATGCTTACCATCTTCTGCCTCAACAACATCATGACCCTGTTTGCTGATGATTTTACTCAATAATAATCGATCTGAGGCATTATCGTCAGCAATAAGGATTTTCATGTTAGCCACCCGCACTTACGCTATTGAATTGTAAACAGCTGTTCAAAATTAGAAATCGTCAATATTTTTCGTACGTCTTCATTACACTTAACTATTTTAATGCTGGCATTATCTCCACCTGCATGATCTCGAAGTAATAACAACATCCCCAATGCCGAACTATCCAAGTACGATGTATTGCCTAAATCGACAACATAGCGACTAACAGCCGTTGAAATATTTTCGTAAGTATCGCGGAATTCTTGATGCGCACTAAAATCAAAGCGGCCACCAATCTTAATCGTTAGCTCTTTTCCACTACTATCAATATTCGACTGAACACCCATTTCTTAACTCCCTTAATAACCTATTTATACTTTAGACCATATTCAGCCTTAACCCAGCGTTTTAAATGATCATTTTTTTTGCGCTGACCAAAGCATTCTCTCAGTAATTTTTTGCAGAGGAAGCAATTCATCGACAGCGCCGATATTGTATGCCGCCTGAGGCATCCCCCAGACAACCGACGTCGCCTCATCTTGCGCGTAAGTCACCGCGCCCGCTTGCTTTAATTTAAGCATTCCCTGAGCGCCATCATTTCCCATGCCCGTTAACATAACGGCCACAACGTTTGGGCCATAAGCTTCCAATATTGAGTTGAACATTACATCAACAGCAGGTCGGTGACGGTTTACCTTTTCCGTTTGAATAATACGACAAACCATCTTAGTTCCCGACTTGGCAATCGTTAAGTGATAGTCGCCAGGTGCGATATACACACAACCAGAACGAATTATCATACCTTCTTGGGCTTCAAATACCTCCATCGCCAAACAGCGATCAAGCCGTTCAGCAAAAGACGTACTGAATACTTTAGGAATGTGCTGAGTAATTAAAATGGGCGGGCAATTTTCAGGAACCGACGTGAGCAGTTCTTTAATAGCTTCCGTTCCCCCAGTAGAAGCACCAACAGCAATCACTTTAGAAAACGTGGCACTTGATCTAGCGACAGGAACACGGGTTTTATTCTGTTCAAATGGCCGCACCCGAGCGGTTGATGCCATTCTTACTTTACTTACGAGATCATCGGCAAATATTCTAAGCTTGGTTTCCGTCTTCGCTTTAGGCTTGCAAATATAATCGACAGCACCCAGCTCTAAAGCCTCTAACGTTTCCGGCGCACCACGTTCAGTTAATGTAGAAACCATAATCACAGGCATAGGGCGCAAGCGCATTAGGTTTTTTAAAAACTGCAACCCCGTCATTCTCGGCATTTCAATGTCTAGAGTTAATACATCGGGCGATAACTGCTTTATTTTTTCTCTAGCAATAAAAGGATCTTCAGCAGTGCCTACAACGTCTATATCATCTCGACTGTTTAATATTTCTGTTAGCATTTGTCTAATGAGTGCAGAATCATCAATTACCAATACACGAATTTTAACCATGACCCCTCCCTAAAATAGCTCGACATTACTCGCATCAGGCTTAGCTTCATCCACAACTTTCACATGCTGTTCGTATTCAGTTTCACGACGAATAATTGTATCGTTTTTAATATGTTTTATACGCCTAACTTTTACACAACCCGTATCAGGAAAATACAAAACTTTTCGAGCATAAATATCACCCACATCACTGGCCTCAATCCTCAGTTTTTCTTCTGCTAAATATTGATACACAAATAGGATATTTTTTTGGCCAATATCAGTCATTCTTGCCATCATCTGACCACCACCAAAAACTTTCACTTCAAAGTTTTTCTTTTCACCACCGCATTTTAAAATAGCATTGATCAAATACTCCATCGCCCAATTACCGTAACGAGACGCTGAAGTAATCGGATTAGTCCCCCAACTCTCACTAGAAAATTCATTATTTTGCGGCAGCATAAAATGATTCATGCCTCCAATCCCTTTTTTCTTGTCGCGAATGCACACCGAAATACAAGATCCTAATACAGTTGAAATCATTTCCCCATGGGTAGACACATACAATTCACCCGGCAATATTTTAGCCGCCCAGACTTGATGAAGATTGTCCCAATAACGGTTTATATGTGTAAAATCTTGACTTAAAGGAGGCTGTTCAGGCTGAGAGACGTTATTATTCAACGCGGTCATTAGCGTATCTTCCTATAAACAGTATTTCCTAAATTTTCAAAGCGATCACTGATGCCGTGTAAATTTTCAGAATGACCAATAAATAGATAGCCTCCTACCGATAACAGCTCAGCATAACGATCAAATAATATTTTCTGGGTTGGCTTGTCAAAATAGATCACAACATTTCGACAAAATATAAAGTCAAACGGCCCTTTCATTGGCCAGTTTTCTAGCAGATTTAAACGCTTAAAATGAACAAACTGACTCACCCTTTCTTTTACTCTTACTTCTTTTCCTGTGCCGCCACGTTGAAAATAATTTTTAACAACCCCTTCTGCTAAACCATCAACCTCATTGACTGAGTACACAGCAGTTCGTGCTTTATCTAGCACATCAGAATCTAAGTCCGTTGCTAATATTTTCACATCCCAATCAGCTGGTATGCCAAACTTAATCAACGTCATCGCTATTGAATAGGGCTCCATCCCTGTCGAGCAACCCGCAGACCAAATTCGCACGCGCTTCGTCGCATGATTCTTTCTTTTAACCTCTGCTAATACCGTCTTATAAAGAAAATCAAAATGGTGATTTTCTCGAAAAAATGAGGTTAAGTTTGTCGTAATAATATTAATAAAATTCGATACTTCTTGCTGAAGATTGGCTTCTAAAAAATCCAAATAAGCCGTGAAACTTGATAGATTCAACTTGCGAACTCGACGAGCGATTCGGCCATAAACCATATCGTGTTTATGCTCGCCTAATACAATTCCGGTATAACGGCCTGCTAAATCTGCGATCCGCTCGAAATCTTTGCTTGTCATAGGGAATTCTTTTTCCCTGTAATCGACAGCGGCATGAGCATTAGGCGTAATCAAGTGTTAAAACTCTTGCCATTCATCATCGGCTGAATCACTCACAATAGCGCCTTCACGGGAGTGAGAAGACTTTTGTGTGACAGGCTTCTGGCTAACGGGATTAAAATGAGTAGAATTGGTCGGTGCAGAAATAGAGGGGCGGTTAACATAACCTTCTATGCTGGTCGCTGAATTGTTCAAGGTAAAGAAATCCATCAGGTTCATCATGCCTCGGGATTGCTCTGCCATAGCTTCACCCGCAGCTGTTGCCTCTTCTACTAGCGCCGCATTTTGTTGTGTCATTTCGTCCATTTGCGAAATTGCACTATTGACCTGCTCTATTCCCGATGACTGCTCGTGAGCTGCAATACTGATTTCTTCAATCATATCGGTTACTCGCTTCACCGAAGAGACAATATCTTTTAATGTTTTCCCTGACTCGTTAACCAAGTTAGTTCCCGCACTCACCTTATCCACACTGTCACGAATCAGTTCTTTAATTTCTTTCGCGGCACCCGCCGAACGCTGAGCGAGACTTCGTACTTCCCCGGCCACAACGGCAAAGCCTCTGCCCTGCTCTCCTGCTCGTGCTGCTTCTACCGCGGCGTTTAAGGCTAATAAATTTGTTTGAAAGGCGATCTCATCAATGACTCCAATAATATCAGCAATTTTATTACTGGCTTGGTTAATCTCGTCCATTGCCATCACTGCACGACTCACAACTTCCCCACCTTGTGCCGCTTGCTTACTGGCTGAAACAGCCAACTCAGTTGCATGTATAGAATTCTCACTGGTCTGCTTCACCGCACTGGTCATCTCTTCCATACTAGACGCTGTTTCTTCAAGGTTTGACGCTTGTGATTCAGTCCGTTGACTCAAATCAGCATTACCCTGAGCAATCTCATTGGCACCTATCGAGACCGTCGAGGCCGACTCACGAATATTCGTTATAATCTCGGTGAGCTTGGCTACCGTCGCATTAGAATCTTGTTTGAGCTTGCCAAATGAGCCTTGATAATCAGCCGTAATGGTTTCTGTTAATCGCCCATTAGCTAAAGCATCCAATACTCGTGCGGTATCGTTAACGACGTCTTCAGCGATGCCGACTAAGTTATTAAGTCCATCGGCCAGACTTAAGAAAAAACCTTCTTTATTGCTGGTTTCTAAACGATGCGATAAATCACCATTAATCGCAGCTTGCACCAAACCATCGACTTCTTTTTCAACAGCCACTTCGTCCGTACGATCCAGCCATTCCACTACAGCACCTATACGTTCGCCTTGTTCATTTTCAATCGGATTAGCAATCAATACAAACGTTCGCCCCCCCAAAACGATGTGTGCTTTATAAGTCCCTGTCATTTTAGCGACTAAATCGCGCTGATGAGCAGGGTTTTTATGGAAGGTATCAATATTTTTACCCACTAGATTATTCGCATCAAAATGAGGTAAATCTTTCTGTATGTCTGCTTCTGCATGACTCATCATGCCCTGCACCGCGGCATTCATATAAATAATGTTAAAGTCATTATCGGCGATCATGGTATTACCTGAAACAGAATCCAGCGCCTGTTTTACTCGAGCATTGGTATCAGCCACAATCGTTTCTGCAATTTCTTGCGCAAGAGTTTCAGTTTTATCAAGCCATTCAACGACAGTGCCTAGACGTTGGCCTTCTTCAAATACAGGCGTTGCGATTAAACTAAACGTACGTATTCCTACCTCGATCGTGGTTTTATATACATGCGTTAACTTTTCTAACATGCCACGCTGATGCGATGGATCTTTATGGAAAACATCAATATTAACCCCCATCAATTCATGAGCCTTAAAATGGGGTAGCGCCACTTTTAAATCGGTTTCGGCCTCAATCATCATGTCACTTACGGCTTTATTCATGTAAACAATGTTTAGATTTTCATCCGCCATCATCACATTGGTATTACAAACATCTAATGCTTTTCGGATACGAATATTTTCTTTTACTACTTGCTGCTCATCATGTTCTTTCGCTAATTCGTCTGTTTTATCAGACCACTCAACCACCGTTCCCAAACGTAATTCGTCATCTGAAAAAATAGGCGTAGCAATTAAGCCAAGAGTACGACCACCCACCACAATGTGTGTTTTATATGTTTTATTTAAGCTCGCAACCATACTTTTTTGATGAGCAGGATTTTTATGAAAAACATCCATATTAGTGCCAATTAAACTGGCACTATTAAAATCAGGAAGTTCACTGCGAATAGCCGCTTCGGCGTTTTTCATCATAATATTGACGGATTCATTGGTATAACAAATCTCATTATTAGCATCTGCTAACATCACATTGGTATTACACACATTCAGCGCTTTCACTAACCGCTCAGTTTCAATGGCATTACCATCTTGCACTTCATGCTTGGATAACAACACCCAGCCCAAAACGATAGATAGAACAACGCCTATTACAGCGACTACGGCAGACAAACCGACGTTAGCGGCCGTAACCACCAAATACAAAAATGCGAATGCGGCTGGAATAACCGTTAGTGCTGGCGTTTTCCAATGTGTTGAATCTTGCTCTTCAGACATGATATTCATCCTATTATCATAAAGCTCTTAAGTGCCCTATTGGGTATCGACTATTGCATCAGCGGCTAAATCTACTAATTGCTTATCAATCGTTAATAGTCGCTGTACGTCCAATAAAATAATCATACTGTCATCTACCGAAACCAAGCTGCGAATAAACTCGGTATTTAAATCTTCTATTAAATCGGGACTATTACGGGTATCAGAATCACTGATCGAGTGAACGTCGGATACTGCATCAACAACAATTCCCATAACCCGCTCGCCACGCTCGGTTTCGACCTTAAGAATAATAACCACGGTCACTGGACTGTATTCAATACGCTCTAAATTAAATCGACTTCGCAAATCCATAATGGGAACGATGGTTCCTCGTAGATTAATAACACCTTTGATATAACTGGGGGCATTTGGAATAACCGTGGTTGGTTCCCAGCCTCGTATCTCTTGAACCGCTAAAATATCAACGCCGTATTCTTCTCCTGCCATAATGAAGGTTAAATATTGCTGTTCATCATCGCTCGTACCTGAAGTGTTGATACTAGAGCCTTTATCATTCTTGTTTTTCTGAGCTGCATTTATCATGCACTACTCCCTTAAGCAGCTTGAGTTTGATTGTCAGATTTTTTATCTGGCGACTTATTATTTAAACCCGAGATATCCACAATTAAGGCAACAGTACCATCCCCTAAAATTGTGGCACCGGAAATCGAATCGACTTTTTGGTAGTTTTTCTCGAGGCTTTTAATCACGACTTGTTGCTGGCCTAACAGTTCATCAACGACAATACCTACCTTGCCATTATCACCCTCTACAACCACCAGCATCGCGCCTTCAAGATCTTTCTTTTCTGCCTTAATATTAAAAATATCTTGCAAGCAAACAATAGGAACAAAATCATTACGCAGCTGCATCACAAACTGATTACCGGTAATATTATTCAACATCGATTTTTCTAGCTGAATAGATTCCACAATAGAGACCAAGGGGAAAATATAGATTTCTTCACCCACTTTAACCAACTGACCATCAAGAATTGCTAACGTAAGTGGCAGTCTAATTGAGAAAACTGAGCCTTCTCCTGGGGTTGACGAAACATCAATAGAACCATTAAGTTCTGCAATATTTCGGCGCACCACATCCATTCCCACACCTCGGCCTGAGACATCACTCACTACATCGGCGGTTGAAAATCCTGGCTGAAAAATAAGATCGTAAATCTGACCATCAGTCAGATGTTCATCTTCAGCAATCAATCCTTTTTCAATCGCTTTATTGCGAATTCTATCTTTGTTTAAACCCGCACCATCATCTTTCACTTCAATAACAATAGAACCACCATGATGATAGGCGTTTAGCGTAATAGTACCGATACTGGACTTACCATTTTCAAGCCGTTGTTGTGGGCACTCCAAGCCATGATCAAGGGAGTTGCGTACAAGGTGAACCAGAGGATCGCCAATTTTCTCCATCACCGTTTTATCCAACTCGGTATTTTCGCCAATCATTACCAGCTCAACTTCTTTCTCAAGCTGTTTACTCAAGTCATGAACCAGGCGAGGAAAACGACTGAACGCAAAACTGATTGGCAGCATGCGAATTTTCATCACACTTTCTTGCAGCTCGCGAGTATTTTGCTCAAGCTGCGACAAGCCTTCTTGTAAACGTTGGATTCGACTCATATCAAATTCTTGGCCCAACTGACCGAGCATGGATTGAGTTATAACTAACTCACCCACCATATTGATCAAGCCATCAATTTTATCTATGGAGACGCGTATAGAGGTATTTTCTACTGTTTTATTGGCTGCTTTAGGGGATGGTGCTTCTGCAATCGCCACCGTTTTTTCTATCGTTTCTTCTACCGTTTCTTCAACGGCGATTGACTCTTCGACGGCAGAGTTTTCAACTTTTGATTCAACAGCAACCGATGCTTCAACCACTTCTGTGTCTGAAAGGCGTTCATAGCGAATTTCGCAATCGTCTACAACCCATTCAAATATTTCCTCAATGTCAGCCAATTCTACATCGGCACGCACAAATACAGTCCAAGAGAGATAGCACATCTCTGGGTGCATCCCAGAGAATTCAGGTAATGCCTCTAAATGAGGAATAACATCAAGACTGCCCGCTTCCGCTTCGGCTAAATCCTTTAGCTCACGAAACATTCTATAAGGTTCATTACCGGTGCATAAAACATCTTCACAGGGAATAAACTCAATTTTCCAACCTTTCTTACGACTGTCAGAACCTGACGCTGGGTCTGAATCAAAGCTTTGGTTTTCTATCGCCGATCCGGTCGCGGCCTCACTATCAACACAGACAGCCTCTCCGGCTAAAATAATCTCAAACTTACTTTTCAATTCATTAGCTTGAGTCATCTCAGGCTCAGAGCCTGCTTGCAGATCACTCATCAAGCCTCGCAAGCAATCAACGCATTGCAAAAAAATATCAACATGTTCCTGCTCTATTTCCCGTGCCCCCCCTCGAATTTCATCTAATAATGTTTCCAGTACA
>Ga0209305_1000126_pt1 | contig 55425 bp, 49 predicted proteins | sample COGITO_mtgs_1103_FD_184792 | JGI IMG/M metagenome (GOLD analysis project Ga0209305, IMG submission 184792) | Pelagic marine microbial communities from North Sea - COGITO_mtgs_110321 (SPAdes) (version 2) | ecosystem: Environmental > Aquatic > Marine > Epipelagic ...
CCAGCTCTATTCATTCAAGCGTTTGGCGGTGTATACCCACCAGATCATGTAGTTCCTAATGATGATTACTTTAAGAATGCTGCAACGAATGCTTATGTAAATGTGATGCCTGGCTTAACTTATACGCTCAATGGTACTGCGACAGCAATGCAGAATCTGGAATCATCGGCTATGCCTTTGGCTGGCACATCACCTCTTGCAGAGCAAATGGGCTTAACTCAAGTCAATAGCACTAACATTGCAACAGCTACGTTTAATAAAAAGGCATACATCCCATTTGATAAAGGAAGTCATGTAACGTTTGTTGCAAAAGATGACTCTGCTACCTTTACAACGATGGTCACGCAAATGCTTACATTCTTTGCTACTAATGGTGCAAGTCTTCAGCCAGCCGCTGTTGATGGCATCGCAGCAGAACAAACTGACTATCAGCCAGTACAATAAGTGTTCATTGGAGAATAAAAAAAATGAGAAAAATGAATAAAATATTCAAAAAAGCTCCGCTGGCACTGGCACTAGCGTCTGCGGCTTTCACAGCACAAGCGACCGAATTCAACTTTGGTGATATGACGGTGCAGTGGGACAACACAATTAGTTATGGTGTTGCTTGGCGTACTGAAGCGCCAGACGCTACTGCGGTTATGCCTGGTAATGCTGCTGCAATGGGCATTGAAGGTAATGCATCTTCGTATAACTACGATGACGGTACACTTAACTTCAAAGAAAACAGCGTATATACCAATGTGGTTAAGTACTCGACTGATTTAGAAATCAACTATAACAATTATGGTGGTTTCTTCCGTGCTAAAGCCTTCTATGATACTGAGATCATGGATGGTGAGCGTGAATTTAAAGAATTAATCGATGAAACTAAAGATGCATCCGGTAGTGGTTATGATCTGCTGGATGCGTTTGTATGGGCTGATTTTGATCTTGGTGAAATGCCTGCGACATTCCGCGTAGGTCGTCAGGTAGTGAGCTGGGGGGAAAGTACTTTCATCCAAGGCGGCATTAACAGCATTAACCCGGTAGATGCCTCTGCTTTCCGTCGCCCTGGTTCAGAAGTTAAAGAAGGTCTGCTACCCGTTAATATGCTCTATACCTCTATTGGTATTTCTGCTGATGTTAGTGTTGAAGCTTTTTACCAGCTTGAATGGGAAAAAACCCGTTCTGATCCTTGTGGTACCTTCTTCTCGTCAGTTGACTTTGTTGCTGATGGCTGTGGTCCTGTAATTCTTGGTGGAATAGCTGATGAGCGCGCGATGATAGCGTTCCGTGATCTAGAAATAGAGGCCGGAGTTCCTCTCCCAAATCGTGTTTCTCCTATTACAGAACGTTTAGCTGATGATGAAGCGAAAGATGATGGCCAGTACGGTGTTGCTGCACGCTGGTACTCTGAAGCTTTAGGCGATACTGAGTTTGGTATCTACTACATGAACATTCACAGCCGTCTGCCTTTCATTAACGGAACTCTTACCAACCAAGATCGCTCAGGTGTCTTGGGGAATGGTGATGATCGTTCAGTTAATGACAATGCAACTTATGATAGCTACAGACCTCTGTATCAAATTGCTTACCCTGAAGATAACCAAATAGTAGGACTTAGCTTTGCTACTTCAACCGAAGGTGGTGCTTCTATATCGGGTGAAATAAGCTATCGCCCAGATGCTCCTATTCAATGGAACGCATTTGAACTAATCCTAGCCGGTAACGGTGCACCTTGGAGCCGTCTATATCAACAGCGCTCTGCTGAAGTAAGTGGTGATGCTCAGTCTTTATACGGCGAATTAGCCAAAGGCTATGATGAAATGGATATCTGGCAAGCACAGATGACATTTATCAAGTTCTACGACCAAGTTTTGGGTGCAGATCGCTTATCGGTTGTCGCTGAAGTGGGCGCTACGTATGTTCCTGATCTACCAAGCCTAGATGATGCACGCTATGGCCGTTCAGGTGCTTTTGGTATTGGTAATAACGACGGTGTATATCCTGGCGATACCACTGGTAACGTTAATTATTGTGAAGTGGGCGGCTCAAGTGCTAACTCAAATACCGACAACTGTACTGATGAAGGCTATGTAACACAGCTTTCTGGTGGTATTCGCTTCCGTGCTGGTATTGACTACAACAACGCATTCGCGGGTGTGAATATGACACCAACGTTGGCAGTTTCTTATGACAAAGGTAATGGCCCAGAGCCAGGCGCCCAGTTCATTGATGAGCGCTTAACGACGGCTGTTGGTGTTAAATTTGTGTATCAAAACCAAACTCAAGTCAGTGTGAACTACACTCAATTTGACGGTGGCGATTACAACACAATGAAAGACCGTGACAACATTGCTCTATCGGCAAGTTATTCATTCTAAACCTAATTCGTTGCATAAGAGTAATTGAGGGCATATACATGCTAAAACAGTATAAAAAATTGGGAAGCGCAATTGCGCTTTCCTTGATGGTTGCAGCGGCTAATGCAGGCGTTTCACCACAAGAAGCCGCCAAATTAGGCACTACATTGACACCAATGGGTGCTGAAAAAGCCGGCAGCGGTGACGTTACAGCTTGGACGGGGGGTATTACTACTCCTCCTGCGGGCTACACCGTAGGCAGTAAGCACGTTAATCCTTTCGCAGCAGATAAGTTGAAATATACTATTACTGCAGCGAACTATAAGGATTACGGCGATAAGTTAAGTGAAGGTCAAAAGGCCATGTTCGAAAAGTATCCTGATACTTATCGCATGCCAATTTACCCAACACAGCGCTCATCTGCTTATCCACAAGAGATTTATGACGCAACGAAGAAGAATGCGACCGATACCAATCTAGTTAAAGACGGTAATGGTTTGACCAACTTCGTAGAGGGTGTTCCTTTCCCAATCCCTGCATCAGGTGTTGAGGCTATTTGGAATCACATTGTACGTTATCGTGGCGGCAGTGTTTCTCGCGTTGTGGGTCAAGCGACTCCACAAGCAAACGGTGATTATTCAATCGTTCGTTTTAAAGACGAGTTCACTTTCCGTAATAAGTTAACAGATTACGATGACTCTAAAGATGCGAACGTTTTGTTCTACTTTAAACAAGACGTTGTATCACCAGCACGCTTAGCGGGTAACGTTCTTTTGGTTCATGAAACATTAGACCAAATTAAAGAACCTCGTAAAGCTTGGGTATATAACGCAGGTCAGCGTCGTGTACGTCGTGCTCCACAGGTTGCTTATGACGGACCAGGTACTGCATCTGATGGTTTACGTACTGCTGATAACTTTGATATGTTTAACGGGGCTCCTGATCGCTATAACTGGGAACTTAAAGGCAAGCAAGAGCTTTATATTCCATACAACTCTTACCGATTAAATGATGCTGATGTTAAGTATGATGACATCGTAAAAGCGGGTCACATTAACCAAGATCTAACACGCTACGAACTTCACCGCGTGTGGAAAGTAGAAGCAACCTTGAAAGAAGGTAAACGCCACGTTTATGGTAAGCGTACTTTCTATCTTGATGAAGATACTTGGCAAGCAACGATCATCGATCATTACGATGGCCGTGGTGAGTTATGGCGTGTAGCCGAAGCACACAGCATCATGTTCTATGATACGTTAGTGCCTTGGTATGCTGTTGAAGCTCTATATGACTTAAACTCTGGACGCTACTTAGTTCTAGGTCTAGATAACGAAGAAACAGGTTCTTATGAATTTGGTTTCGAGCGTAGTTCAGGTGACTACACTCCTGCGGCACTACGTCGTGCAGGTCGTCGTTAATCTGAAGGCTAAAAGCTAGTTCGCTAGCTTATTAGGCCATAAAGAACCCGCTTCTCTTTTTAAGAGTGCGGGTTTTTTTATGCCTGTCATTTGCTATCGATATAGGAAGTCAGAGCATCCAAAGCAACAGGCATAAAAAAACCCAGATCAATTACTTGAGCTGGGTTCTTTATTTCGCGAGCTTAAAGCAAGCTGATAATCCTAATATTCAATAAATAATAAGATTATATTTCAAACTTATATCGCAAAGCTGTGGCGCAATACAATCGTTTGAATGCGGTCAGGACCCGTCGAAATAATATCGATAGGTGCGCCAATCGCTTCTTCGATAAAGCGAATGTAAGCTTTAGCATTCTCTGGAAGCTGATCCAAAGTTTGTGCGCCTACAGTGCTTTCCGTCCAACCTGGTAATTCTTCATACACAGGAGTGATCTTTGCGAACTGATCTGCGCTTGCAGGAACGTTCATACGGTTGCCATCAGCGTCTTGGTAACCAACACATATTTTAACTGTTTCTAGGCCATCAAGAACGTCTAGCTTTGTTAGACAAATAGCATTTACTGAGTTAACACGGATCGCATGCTTAACTAATGCCGCATCGAACCAACCACAGCGACGCGAACGTCCTGTTGTAGTGCCTTTCTCTTGGCCTACAGTTGATAAATGCTCACCGACGTCATCGAACAATTCTGTTGGGAAAGGACCTTCACCCACACGAGTTGTATACGCTTTGGTAATACCCATGATCTGATCAAGGTACAAAGGACCTACACCAGAACCACAAGCAACACCGCCAGCGGTGGTATTAGAAGACGTTACAAACGGGTAAGTACCGTGGTCGATATCAAGCAAGGTGCCTTGAGCGCCTTCAAACATGATGTCGCCGCCCGCTTCACGAATCGTATGCACCAGATCAACCGCATCAACAACAACCGCTTTAATCTGTTCAGCCCAATCGATACATAACGCTAACGTTTCTTCGTAATCAATCGCTTCAACGCCGTAGTAGTTAACCAAAGAGAAATTATGGAATTCCATAACATCTTTTAATTTAGCCGCGAATTCTGGCTGATACATATCACCAATACGCAAACCACGACGAGCTACTTTATCTTCGTACGCTGGACCAATACCACGGCCAGTCGTTCCAATTTTAGCGTTGCCACGTTTAATTTCACGGGCTTGGTCTAAAGCAACGTGATAAGGCAAGATCAAAGGACAGGCGTGAGAAATTCGTAGACGTTCCATGACTGGAACACCACGCGCTTCTAATGCACGAGCTTCTTTTAGTAAAGCGTCAGGAGCAACAACAACACCGTTACCAATAATGCACTGAACGCCTTCACGCAAGATGCCCGAAGGAATCAAGTGCAATGCGGTCTTAACACCGTCGATGACCAATGTGTGTCCTGCATTGTGACCACCTTGGAAGCGAACAACCGCAGTTGCTTTCTCCGTTAGTAGATCAACAATTTTACCTTTACCTTCATCACCCCATTGGGTGCCTAAAACGACAACGTTCTTACCCATCGAATTTATTTCACTACTTTAGATTAATTGGATTCGATCAGCTTCCACTGACCGTCTTTTAACTCAATACGCGCAGCATTGGTTGGCAATTCGCCGCTTAGCTGCACTTCAACTCGCGTGCCCTGAGCACGTAGCTCGGCAATCAAGTCTAATAATTCTTGCTCTTGTTGCTGACCATAAGGCGCAGGCGCTTTGACGATGTCCGCTTGAGTCGGTGCAAAGCGACCTAGCTGCGCCAAAACTTTCAAATCCGCACTGAATCCCGTAGCTGGACGCGCTCGCCCAAAGACAGCACCAGTTTCATTGTAACGGCCACCTTGAGCAACCGCATCACCATAGCCCGGCACATAAGCCGCAAAAACCAAACCTGTGTGGTAGTTGTAACCACGAAGGTCGGTAAAATCAAAGTACATAGGTACATTGTAGCGTGCTGCGATTGCTTGGCAGACTTGCTTCAAGTGTTCGATGATGCCAGTAACTTCAGGCACAACGGCGGCTAATTTTTCAGCCACTTGATCAAGTACTTCGATACCGCCCTGCAAGCGAACGATTGCTTTAAAAGCGGTGGTCAATGCGGGGTTAGTTAAATACTCTTCTGCCCACGCATCTAAATCTGTTGCGCATTTTACTTTCAATAGCGCAAAAAGCTTCTCTTCTGCCACGTTAGACAGCTGAGCTTTTGCCGAAAATGCTTTGAAAATACCTACATGGCCAATATCAAGATGCAAATCCTGCAATCCCGCTTGTTGTAAGGTATTTAGCATTAGGCTAATAATTTCGATATCGGCGCCAGCACCGGCTTCGCCATAAAGCTCAGCACCAATTTGCGTCGGAGTACGTCCGGCAAGGATACTAGGGGCTTTGGCATGGAAAACCGTACGGCAATAGCACAAACGGCTAACGCCTTCTTGTGCCCAGCTATGAGCATCAATTCGTGCGGTTTGCGGCGTCGTATCAGCACTCAAGCCCATTAAACGGCCAGAGAGTTGATCAGTTACCTTAAACGTCTGCAGGTCCAGGTCACGTGCTGTGCCTGTTAGCAGGGAATCAAGGTATTCTAACGCTGGCGGTATAACAAAGTCATAACCCCAACGGTCAAAATCGTCCAACAAATGACGGCGTAGTTGCTCTACACCACGCGCTTGTGGTGGCAACACTTCTTCAATGCCATCTGGTAATAACCAGCGATCGGCAGTGCTCATAGAATTATCCATTAGACAGCTAGACACAAAAAAACCGGATCGATGTCCGGTTTTTCTGATTGTATCAAAAGCAAACAACTTGTTGAAGTCATTTACCGGACACTTTAACGCTTTCGCTACCGGATTCGGTAGCGAGCAGGTAATAGTTCGTTATTAGTTTGCTAATAAACGATTATTTCCCTTGAGCGTCTTTCATGTAACGGAAGAAGTCACTATCAGGTTTCAATAGTAAAACATCTTGGCTACGGAACGTTTCGGTATACGCTTTCAAGCTACGGGTAAACGCATAGAACTCAGAGTCTTTACTATAAGCTTTTGCATAGATGTTAGACGCTGTCGCATCGCCTTCACCTTTGATCTGTTCAGACTCACGATAAGCGTTCGCCAAAGTAACCGTTTTATTACGATCAGCTTCTGCACGAATACCTTCCGCTAGCTCACTACCTTCAGAACGAATCTCTTTCGCCTCACGATCACGCTCAGCACGCATACGACGATAAACATCGTTGCTTAGCTCTTCCGGTAGATCAATCGCTTTAATTCGAACGTCTAATACTTCGATACCAAAGTTATCAAGCGTTTCTTTGTTAAGGTCAGCGGTTAGCTTACTCATTAACTGATCACGCTCGCCCGATACAACTTCATGCAAGCTACGCACACCAAACTCGTTACGCATGCCTTTGTTCGCCAAGTCGGCTAAACGGTTGCTGGCTTCAAAGCGATCGCCTGACGTTGCTTTATAGTATTTTAATACGTTCTTAATACGCCATTTAACAAACGCATCAACGATAACGTATTTTTTACCTTCCGTTAGAAAACGTGATGGCTGTGCATCCAAGGTTAGGATACGCGCATCAAACTTCTTAACATTTTGTAAGAAAGGCGTTTTAAAATGCAGTCCCGCAGGAATGTCATTATCAACGATTTGACCAAACTGTAACGTTAACGCCGTTTCAGTTTCTTTAATAATGTATAAGCTCTGGCTACCGACAATGATGGCCAAACCCAATACAATTAATAGTCCTAAACCCTTACCAGTCATTAGCGAGTCCCCTTACTACGATCATTTTGACGCGATCGAATTTCATTCAATACCTGATCTGTTATCGCTGAAACATCAACGTCGGTAGAACCCGCAGTATTTGTTTGCGGCATATTCTTCATGATTTGATCTAAAGGCAGATACATCATGTTATTACCACCTTCAACATCGACCAACACCTTGCTGCTATTAGCATATACGCTGCTAATTGCATCAATGTATAAACGCTCACGCGTTACCTCAGGTGCTTTTTTATATTCGGTATACAGTGCCGAGAAGCGATCCGCTTCACCCGTTGCTTTGGCAACGACTTGCTCTCTATACGCGTTAGCTTCTTCTAACTGGCGCTGAGCCTGACCACGTGCTTGCGGAACGATGCCATTGGCATACGATTCTGCTTCGCTGATTAAACGGTCTTTATCTTGGCGAGCTGCCTGAACATCATCAAACGATGCTTTAACCTGTGAAGGTGGGCGCACGTCTTTCACGTTCACGTTCGTCAACTGAATACCGGTTTGATAACGATCAAGATAGCTTTGCAAACGCAACTTAACTTGCTGAGCCGTTGCTTCACGACCTGATGTCAACAATGGGTCCATCGCCGTAGAACCCACATCATGACGTAACGCACTTTGCGCAGCATGTTGTAAGGTTAAGCGTGGATTTTCGATGCGTAAGGCATAAGACACAGGATCATTAACACGATATTGAACGTTAAGTTCAATCTCGATGATGTTGTTATCTTCCGTCAGCATGCGCTCTTCAATGTTTTCTTTGCGTACCGTCGTCGTTTCAATACGAGTTAACGATTCCGCTAAAGGCCATTTAAACTGTAAGCCTGGGCCTTCAGTACGGTCATATTTACCTAAGCGTAAAATCACGCCACGCTCTTTTTCATCTAGGGTGTAAACAGAACTAAACCCGAGAAATAAAAGACCCACGATTGCCAAAACACCCAACATGCCACCGGCACCTTGATTGCTTCCTTTTTTATCGTTGCCGCCGCCTTTTCCGCCAAACATACCGTTCAGCTTACTCAGCAACTGCTTTAGCGCTTCATCAAGATCAGGTGGCCCTTGGTTTTTATCACCGTTATTGCCACGGTTGCCGCCGTTATTATTACCGCTGCCCCCATTACCCCAAGGATCTTTACCACCACCGGGTTCATTCCACGCCATAAATCACTCCGTTATATCTGGATTGCATATCGTTAATTTCAATTGCGCAAATAATAGAAGATTGATTGTGAAATTCATATCACAATCATCGCCTTTACTTATCTTTGCTTTTACCTATTTCTGCCAATACTCTAGCTCAACAGGAATAAAGCGATCGGCTCTGGTTCCTGTTTTCGCTAATAGTTGCTTAAAGTCATCTAGCTGTAATCGTAGCCGCAATAAGTTATCGCCATTCTCAGCAAATGTTTCTTCCGCGACTGCGGCTTGATCATAAAGCAATGCTCTCAGCCTAGAATCCGCAGGGGTTAGCTGAATTGTTTTTTGAAACAATTCTTCCGCCACCAATTCTGAAATAGCCTGAGTTAATAATTCAAACCCAACTTTCGCCTGAGCCGACAACCACACCGCAATTGGAGTGCCATGTTCATCACGATCAATTCTTGGTTCAGCATGCTCTAGCAGGTCTATTTTGTTATAAACCTTTAACTGTGGAACTTCGCTGGCTTCAATTTCGTCCAGCACAAGCTCAACTTGCTGAATATTGTGATCACGCTCATCACTCGCACTATCAATCACATGCAACAGTAAATTCGCTTCGGTAGTTTCCTGCAACGTAGCACGAAACGCCTCAACCAATTTATGCGGTAAGTGACGAATAAAACCTACGGTATCGGCCAATACAACCTCACCCACATCCATCACTTTTAAGCGACGCATCGTTGGGTCGAGGGTAGCGAATAGTTGATCAGCCGCAAATACCTTGGCATTGGTTAACGCATTAAATAAGGTCGATTTACCCGCGTTGGTATAACCCACCAGTGCAATGGTTGGCACTTCTGAACGCTTACGTGCACGGCGACCTTGCTCTCGTTGCGAGCGGACCTTTTTTAATCTATTGCGAATTAAGGTTTCGCGCGTTGCAACCAAGCGTCTATCAGTTTCTAGCTGAGATTCACCTGCACCACGAGAACCAATCCCCCCCTGCTGGCGCTCTAAGTGAGTCCAACCACGAATAAGGCGTGTCGTCTGATGCTGCAATTGCGCCAGCTCAACTTGTAATTTACCTTCATGCGTACGAGCGCGCAGGGCGAATATATCTAAGATTAGACCCGTTCGGTCGAGTACTCGAAACTCTAATGCTTCTTCAAGATTTCGTTCTTGGCTAGGGGTAAGCGCATGATTAAACAGAATAATATCTGCTTGATGTGCTTCCGCCATGGCTTTAATTTCTTCTACTTTGCCTTTACCGACAAAGGTTTTTGGATCAGGAGCTTTACGCGAACCTGTTATGAATTCAACGGGACGTCCACCAGCGGACAATACCAATTCTTTAAATTCATTTGGGTCCTCGCGGTTATCCCCTTCCGGAAAGTCGATGTGTACGAGAATGGCGATATCGCCAGATTTGTTGCCTGCTTCGGGACGATCAAAGAACAATAGAAATACCTAAATTGATTAGAAGAGAGTGATTTAAAATACGCGGCCCACCACTCTGATGAACAGCGTACTCGATAATCAACTCTTATTCAGCTTCGTCTTCATTGGTTTCTACTTGCAAACGAACCGGACGGCTAGGAACTACCGTTGAAATCGCGTGCTTGTATACCATTTGACTCACTGTGTTTTTCAATACAATAACGAACTGATCAAACGATTCAACCTGACCTTGCAGTTTGATTCCGTTGACCAAAAATATGGATACTGGAATGCGCTCTTTACGTAGTGCATTCAAGTAAGGGTCTTGTAGAGAGTGCCCTTTTGACATGTTCTTCTCCTTCGAAGAATTTGCTGTCCAATATACGGACAGTCAGAAATAAAATAATTAATAACCCCGGTGCCTTTGCAACTAATCATAAAAAACGTAATTAATTACATCAGCGGTCTCTCGTATATCATTCTTGATGAACGCTAAATCGCAATTTGGTGAACCTAATAACAACGCTTCTGGCTAAACATCAGACAAAAAGACTATTTTGATCAAAAAACATACTAATTAAACGAACAAGATCTCTATTTAACAGACTGAAGTTAAATATGGCGGTCTATCGCAGTATTTTCAAGGCACTTTGCAGAAGATTTGGATCTTCTGTATCCAACCAGTTTAAATCAGGCCAACTTCTGAGCCAAGTAATCTGTCTTTTGGCCAGCTGTCGAGTCGCGATGATGCCGCGATCAACCATTTCATCGTAGTCGATTTCACCTTTCAAATACTGCCAAACTTGACGATAACCTACGCAGCGAATGGACGGTAATTCTTCATGCAAATCACCCCGAGCAAACAAGGTTTTCACTTCATCGACAAAGCCCTGTTTCATCATAATTTGATAACGCTGGGCAATGCGCTTATGCAGTGTTTTTCGTTCTTTCGGCATCACGGCAAAACTTGTGACATCGTAAAGCAGTGGTTGTTCATCTTGTTCAGCCCAAAACTGCGTTAATGTTTTGCCACTGACTTCAAAGACTTCCAATGCACGCTGAATTCTTTGTGAATCCATTGGCTTTAAACGCTCCGCGGCAACCGGGTCAACTTCGGCCAGCTTAGTGTGCATGTGTGGCCAGCCAAACTTTTCGCCTTCGGCTAATAAACGCTGGCGAATAGCTTCATCGGCTTTGGGTAGCTGTGCTGCACCATCGCGTAGAAACTTGAAATACATCATGGTGCCACCGACCAATAAAGGCACCTTACCTTTGGCCGTAATCTCTGCCATTTCGCGCAACGCATCTTCACGAAAGTTGGCCGCCGAGTAAGCTTCTGTCGGGTCAATTAAATCAATCAATCGATGTGGCGCTCGCGCCTGTAATTCGGCATCGGGCTTGGCGGTGCCGATATCCATGCCTTTATAAACAAGGGCAGAATCGACACTGATGATTTCACAGTTATAGTTTTCAACCAGCTCAATGGCTAACGCGGTTTTCCCCGAGGCGGTTGGGCCCATCAAAAAAATAGCTTGGGGCAGATCGCTTGCTCTAGGCGGCAAGCCCGTTGTCTCTGAAGCGTTGGAAGTCACTTATCGGCCTCGTAAAAATAATTTATCTAAGTCTGACATGCTCATTTGAGTCCATGTCGGGCGGCCGTGATTGCATTGTCCACTGCGTTCGGTTTCTTCCATATCGCGTAATAAACCGTTCATTTCAGGTAGCGTTAATTTTCGATTCGCACGTACACTGCCGTGGCAGGCCATGGTGCCGAGTATTTCATTACGATGTGCTTGAATGCGATCTGAACTGCCGTGCTGCATTAAATCAGACAGCATGTCGGTCACTAAACGCTCTACTTCTGCCTGCTGTAAAATCACAGGAATCTGTCGAATCATGATTGATTCAGGTGCTGCTCGTTGCAATATCACACCGAAACGCGCGAATTCATCTGCGTACTGCTCAGCAGCATCTGCTTCGTTTTCAGACACACTCAATGTAATGGGCACTAATAGCGGCTGGCTTTGTACATTTTGATGATCAACGGCAATTTTTAAGCGTTCGTAAGTAATGCGTTCGTGCGCGGCGTGCATATCGACCACCACTAAACCATGGGCGTTTTCCGCTAAAATATAAATGCCATGCAGCTGAGCAACCGCAAACCCTAATGGCGGAACATCGGATGGCTGCGGGATATTTGCAATTGCAACGGTTGTTATCTCACCCGTTTCAGGATCAATGCGTTCTTCCGTTATTGCGGTATTTTCAGCCATACTTAATGGCTGCGATAACGACCGGTAAGCATCAAGGTGTTCTTGTACTCCTCCAGGATTATTCCCCTGTCCTGAATACTGAGCTGCCATTGACTGACCAGAGATAGGATGACGGCCTGGTAATAAACTCATCCGTGTCTGTTCACTGAACTCACCCGCTTGAATACCTGTAACTTGCTGGTGACTGTTGGCCATCAATGCTGGACTGGTGAGTCCTGATGACTCGTTTTCTTTTAATACCCCTGAACCTTGTAAACTGGTTGGCGCCGATTGATGATCAGGACGCACATCCGCTAACGCTTTATGCAAGGTGCGGAACAAATAATCATGCACCAAGCGGCCATCGCGAAAGCGGACTTCATGTTTCGTCGGGTGTACGTTCACATCCACTAACGCGGGGTCAACCGTAAGATATAAAACAAACGCAGGCTGGCGGCCGTGATATAAGACATCACGATAAGCTTGCTTGATGGCATGAGCCACCAAACGATCGCGCACAATACGGCCGTTAACAAAAAAGTATTGCATATCAGCTTGGCTGCGCGAGAACGTCGGCAAACCAACCCAGCCTGTTAAACCTAAACCTGCGGCTTCTGAATCGATGTGCAACGCTGCATCTATAAATTTAGGGCCGAGTAACGCAGCGACACGCTTTTCTTTATCAATGCCACGAGTCGCAGGACGCAACGAGTGAATCACTTTTTGATTATGACGTAAGCTAAACGCAACATCGTAACGGCTTAATGCTAAACGTTTAAAATATTCATCAACGTGATTGAATTCGGTTTTTTCTGTGCGTAAAAATTTTCGTCTAGCGGGAGTATTAAAGAATAAATCACGCACTTCTAACGTGGTGCCTTTCGGGTGCGCAGCAGGCTTAACGCTGGCCGCCATTTCACGGCCTTCGACTTCGACCTGCCAAGCTTGCTCAGCTTCGCCTTCTTCAGGCGCGGTTGCGGAAGTCATCGTTAAACGAGAAACCGAACTGATCGATGCTAACGCTTCACCACGAAACCCTAAACTGCTCACGGCTTCTAAATCATCAAGCGTGCTAATTTTACTGGTGGCATGTCGGCTTAATGCCAAAGGTAAATCGTCTTTAGGAATGCCATGACCATCGTCACGAATACGCAGTAATTTAATGCCCCCCTGCTCAACGTCTATTTCAATACGCGTCGAGCCTGCGTCTAACGAATTTTCAACCAACTCTTTAATAATATTGGCCGGTCGCTCGACAACTTCACCCGCGGCAATTTGGTTCGCTAAGCGAGGGGATAATAAATGAATTCTTTTCATAGTTTGAATAAGCCTAACTCGCAGGCAGTGTGATTTCCTGCCCAACTTGAATGCGGTTATTTTTAATGCCGTTTAAGCGACGAATATCGGTTATAGATACTTTATGTTTTTTTGCTATGTGAGAAAGCGTATCACCACGCCTGATGGTATAGCTTCTCATCACATTTGAGCGGGCAATACTTGTATTACCCCCTCTTTTTTTCCAAGCAATGTAGCTGCCTTCAGGAGGTTCTTCATTAAAATATTCTGTTAAACCATTAAATATTTCTCGAGCCATTTTGTTCTGATAACTAGAAGTCGCTAATTTTTTAGCTTCTCCTGGGTTAGAAATAAATCCAGTTTCAATGAGTAAGGCAGGAATATCAGGGGCTTTTAAAACCATAAATGCGGCTTCTCCTACTTCTTTTTTATGCAGGCGTGAAATTTTATCCATGCGTTTTAAGATAGAGGTGCCTACCGATAAGCTTGAGCCTCGAGTCGCCGTCATCGACAAATCTAATAATGTCATTGCGACATGATCATCTTTATCACCCAAGCTCACACCACCAACTAGATCCGCTTCGTTTTCTTTTTCTGCTAAGTAACGAGCTTCCTCACTCGAAGCGCCACGCTCGGATAAGACAAATACCGAACTCCCGTGAGCCTGCGAATTTCTAAACGCATCAGCATGAATAGAAATAAACAAATCAGCATTGGCGTCACGCGCTTTACGGGTTCGGTCACGCAGCGGAATATAATAATCCCCCGTGCGAGTTAAGTACGGTTTGTAGCCAGGTTCTTTCTCTAATAAGTTTGCTAATTTTTTTGCAATTTTTAAAACGACTGTTTTTTCTTTGGTACGTCGATAACCAACAGCGCCAGGATCTTCACCCCCGTGGCCTGCATCAATCGCTACGATAATGTCCCGTTTATTATGTACGACCTTATCGGCAACCGTTTTTACTGTTTTTATGGGCTCAATACGCGTTGCATTTTTTTCAATTAAATCGACTACCAGCCGATGATGTGGATATATTTTATTCGGCGGTAAAATAGAGCTTTTAGGGCTAACATCGTCTCGTAATTGAAAAACAATACGCAAATCATGATTCTTTTGCCTGCCCGTACGCAAACTTGTCACTAATGTACTGTCTAAGTCCACTTTACTCGCATCGGGTTTAAATTGCGCATTTCCGGCTAGGTCTATCACTACACGGTAAGGTTTATCTAAGGTGAAAATTTTATGTTGATGAGGCTCAGACAAATCGAAAACCAAACGAGTATGAGCAGGTGATTGCCACACTCGGACACCATCAACATCCGCTGTTGCATTTAATGCTGAACCCACGAGAACGAGAGGAACTAAATACTTTATTATTATCTTCGCAATTATTTTTTTCATTACACGTCTATTAAATTTAATTGCTGACACCAAGACTGGCCTTTTTCAGTGCTCGCCTGCCAAGTTAATTGGCGACCGTCTTCAATATCAGCAATGGATAATATCAAGTCTGCAGCGGGTAAAAAACCTGACCCCTTATCTGCCCACTCCATTAAGCATAAGTGTGCTCCTTCGAGATAATCACGTATGCCCATAAACTCTAGCTCTTCTGGGTCAGCCACTCGATACAAATCAAAGTGGCAAACCGTTAGCGGAATTCTTTGATCCGCTTGCGGGCCCTCTTTTTGAACAGCAAGAACATCATAAGTTTCAACTAGGGTATAAGTTGGACTTTTCACGGGCCCGACATAACCAAAGCCACGCATTAAGCCACGGCTGAAGGTTGTCTTACCTGCGCCCAAATCACCTTCTAAAAATATCAGACCACCATCAATCGCAGCATCGGAAAATACCGCTGCGCACTGACCCGCAAAGGCCATCATTTTTTCTTCACCGATTAAATCAATCATTTTGCTCTACCCCCAACTCGGTAACACTCTCTTCTGCCACCAGTCGAGTTTGAATAATACGACGAATAAAAGGCAATAAATCTGTGGCCAATAAACCGGCCTCGCCGTCCACACTAGCATAATCCGCTGCTTTACTGTGAACGCAGCAGGCTAATTTTGCGGCTGATAATGGCGATAAGCCCAAGACTGTGAATTGCGCTAATACGGCTCCGACAGTACCTGAAAGAACATCGCCCATACCACCGGAAGCCATACCAGGGTTACCGTCGAGGCAACGATAAAGCTTCAACTCGCCATGGCTATTTTTACCTGCAATAAGGCTGTACTGTCCTTTCAAAATCACAGTACAAGAAAACTTTTCGACCAATGTTTGAGCGGCAGAAATACGATCAGCTTGTACCTCAGCGGTGCTGATATTCAATAAACGCGCAGCTTCAGCAGGATGCGGGGTGATAATTACAGCATGATTAGAAAAATCAATTTCTGAACCGGTAATGCGTGGCTTCGCCGCGAGTAAGTTAAGCGCATCAGCATCCAAAATCACTCCCTGTGCTTTACCTAAAGCCTCAAACTGCTCTATTTGTTGTAAGACCGTTTGCAATAACAACTGCCCAAAAGCCTGCTTGCCTAATCCAGGGCCAACCACCAGCACCTTGTTTTGATTTTGATCACCGCGAATAAAAGGCGCCAGCTCTAAACCAGAGTTAATCCCAGCAACCATGATTTCAGGGCAACGACTTATATACGCACTGATATGCTCAGGGCGAGTCGCACAACTTACCAAACCCGCACCACTGACTAACGCAGCTTGCGAAGCCATTAAGGCTGCACCCGCATAACCATGATCACCGCCAATGACCTGCACATGACCATGATCACCTTTGTGGCTATTCAGGGCACGCAACGGTAATAATTGATCATTTTGTTGCAACAACTGCCAACTAATATCACTGACTATTGGCTTGTTAATCGATTTTGTTCGCGCTGAATTCATTCTATGCTGTATGCCCAAGCGTTTCTTTGGCAGAATTATACGTCCTTGGCGTTAAGATGGCGAAGGTATAATCATTGCGGTAACAACGATAATCACATGACACAAACAGCGCTATCCCAAAGTGACCTCCAAGACCTGGCTGATAAGATCAAGGTATGGGGCCGCGAACTCGGCTTTCAGCAAATCGGCATCACCCATATTGAGCTAGGCGAGCATGAAACACGCCTAAAAGAATGGCTCGCCAAAGGCTATCACGGCAGTATGGAATACATGGCGGCCCACGATAATATGCGCAGTCGCCCTGCCGACCTTTTACCTGGCACACTGCGAGTGATCAGTGCCCGCATGGATTACCTGCCCGCAGATGCGCGTATCAAAGAACAACTGCAGGATAAGAGCCTCGCCTACATTTCACGCTATGCCTTGGGCCGAGACTATCACAAGGTGATTCGTAAGCGCTTAACTCAGCTAGGCAAGATGATTGAAGAAGAAGTCGGCCACGGTTATCGCGCTTTTGTGGATAGTGCCCCTGTTTTAGAGCGCGCACTCGCCAGTAATGCAGGCTTAGGCTGGCTGGGTAAAAATACCATGCTGATTAATAAAAAAGCGGGGTCGTATTTTTTCCTCAGTGAATTATTAACCGACCTACCACTGCCAATTGATCAGCCCGATGATAAAAACCACTGTGGTAGCTGCACTTCTTGTATCGATATTTGCCCGACTCAAGCGTTTGTCGGTGAACAAGTTTTAGATGCCAGACGTTGCATTTCTTATCTGACCATTGAATTAAAAGGTCCTATCCCTACCGATTTACGCAAAGGCATGGGCAATCGTATTTTTGGCTGTGATGATTGCCAACTCTGCTGCCCATGGAACCGCTTTAGTAAAACCACACAAGAAACCGACTTCACTCCACGCCACCCTCTCGATAATGCAACGTTACTTGAGTTATTTGCCTGGGATGAAAGCACCTTCCTAAAACATACCGAAGGCAACCCGATTCGCCGTACGGGTTATCAAAACTGGTTGCGTAATATTGCCGTGGCATTAGGTAATGCACCTGCTAGCATCGAGATAACCGAGGCACTTAAGCAGCGCTTACCTGAAGCAAGTGACTTAGTGAAAGAACATATTGAGTGGGCGCTCGCACAACACGCTACTTAGTCCGATTCAGCGTGTTGTCTAAATTGGCGATTCTACAATATGAACTATACTGAAGATTTAGTATTAGTTAATTTTGAGACCGCCATGCCCGATGCAATCATCCCCAGGAATGAACAGCAGCGTTTAGCCGCATTAGACGAATTGGGGATTTTATACACTCCGCTAGAAGAACGGTTTGATAAAATCACTCGCACACTGTGCCGAATATTCAACACGCCTATCGCCTATGTATCCTTAATCGACAAGGATACGCAATGGTTAAAATCAACCCAAGGCTTAGACTTTGTTAGCACCGATAGAAGCACATCTATTTGCACGCAGACATTATTAGCAGACGAATACATGATTTGTGAAGATCTCAGTAAAAACGAACACTTTAAAGACAATATATTTGTTACCTCAGGCTTAAAAATGCGTTTTTACGCAGGCTTTAACTTAAAAAGCAAAGGACAAAATATCGGGACGCTATGCATTGCTGACGATAAGCCTCGTACATTCAGCCAAGAAGATATTACAACCATGAGAGACTTAGTTTCATGGGCACAAACCGAGATCAATTTGACCCAATTAGGTGAGGTGCAAATGCAGTTAATTACTGAACTGGATCAAGCACAAAAGCATGCCAGAACTGATGATCTAACAGGTCTGTGGAACCAGGGTACGATTAAAGAAGTGCTACAACGAGCTCACCATAGACATTTAATCACACAGAAACCATACTCATTGATGATGGTCGATATCGATAATTTCAAACAGGTTAATGATACCTACGGGCACCCTTTTGGTGACCAAGTAATTAGCGCGGTAGCCGATGAATTGAAAAGATCAATACGCCCAACAGATACCATTGGCCGCTATGGCGGTGATGAATTTTTGATTATTTTAGAGAATTGTAATCATCAAAGAGCTGAAGAATTGAGCCAAAGGCTTTTACATCACAACAAGAAACTGTCCATCCTTAACAAGGATAAAAAAGTACCTACCAACATCAGTATTGGCTTTGCCTCGACTGACTACATCTCGGTCGATGATCCAGAGAGCTTATTAGAATGTGCAGATCAGGCGCTATATACCGCGAAACAAGAGGGACGTAACTGCGCTAGAGGTTAATATTATCTAGCGCACCTCACTAAAATTATAGGATTAAACGATATCGCGATCGCGATAACCTAGCAGATATAAAACACCGTCTAGACCCAGTGTCGAGATAGACTGCTTAGCGGATTCTTGCACCAAAGGTTTGGCACGAAAAGCGATGCCTAGACCGGCAATGCTCAACATCGGTAAATCGTTAGCACCATCACCGACAGCGATAGTTTGCTCTAAACGAATGCCTTCTTTTTCAGCAATTTCACGTAATAACTGAGCTTTACGATTACCATCCACAACAGTACCGGTTACTTTACCCGTAACGATGCCATCTTCCATATCCAACTCATTAGCGAATACGTAATCGATGCCGAGCTTGTCTTTTAAATAGTTACCAAAATAATTGAAACCACCGGATAGAATCACCGTGGTATAGCCTAAAGATTTTAGATTTCGAATCAGTCGCTCAGCACCCTCTGTTACAGGTAAGCGCTCGGCAATTTCTTGCAGCACATCACCGCTTAAGCCTTTCAATAACGCGACGCGCTGATGGAAGCTTTCGGTAAAGTCGATTTCACCTAGCATTGCACGCTCGGTAATCTCAGCAACCTGCTCACCCACGCCAGCAGCCGCGGCTAGCTCATCAATCACTTCCGCTTCGATCAAGGTTGAGTCCATGTCGAAAGCGACTAAACGACGATTGCGGCGATAAACATTATCTTCTTGTACTGCAATATCGACATTTAAATCTTTCGATACCGCTAAAAATTTCTCTCTTAATACCGCTTGATCCGCGTCTCCACGTACAGAAAACTCAACACAGGCACGGGTTGGAATAGAACTATCAAGTTCTTGTTCAAGAGGAACACGCCCAGTAAGGCGAGTAATATTATCAATATTGAGTCCGTGCTCCGCAACGATGGCGGTAATACGGGCAATATATTCTGCACTAATAGAACGGGCGAGCAAGGTAATGATATGACGATCTTTGCCCTGTCCTGATACCCACTTTTCGTAGCTTTCACTATCGACCGGCGTAAAACTTACCGTTAACCCCAGTTCATGGGCTTTAAATAAGATATCTTTCAGCACCGGTGCAGATTCTGCCGCCGAGGGGATCGCGGCAAGAATGCCTAACGATAAGCTGTCATGGATTTCGGCTTGGCCAATATCCAAAATAGTCACATTATACTGTGCTAGGATCGCTGTAATATTTGCGGTTAAACCTGGTTTATCCGCCCCATTTACACGAATCAATACTAACTCAATCACGAATCTGCCCTCGAATTGGCTCTTCATTACAAAGAGCGTCTAATACTTAAAGCTTTTCAACTTCTGCTTGTAAATCAGCTACAACACCACGAAGTTCTTGGATCAGATCTACTGTCTCATGAACTGATAAAGCACGGATGCAATCAGGACTCATTAGATATAGGCCTTTAGCCAACTTTTCGCTCTTTTCTTGTAATGCTTTTTTAGTATCGCTCATCACTATAATCCCATTATAGAATTGAATTTTATTAATCTAGCAGTTGCCAGACGGCGCGTATGATACCATCATCTAAGTAGAAATGTTTGTTATCGGGTATAGAATTCCATGGGTCGATCCGCAGTAAAGATGAGTCAACGCTTAACCACAAGCCAGCAATGGGCGGCTTTCATTGCTATAGCAATACTCATAACAGGCTTAACTTTTAGCTACTTAGTGACTGGGCAATTACGCCAGCAACTATTAGTTCAACAACAGCAACTTGCGACTAGCTTGGTGAAAGATGCCAGTATTCTATTGCGCTCAAGTCTGAGTAAAGATGATCGCATCAGTGCAAATATGATTCTAAAAGACTGGGTAGATCAAGAGCTTATTCTTTCTGCCACACTCTACAATTCCACTCAACAACCCATTGCTGAGCAAGGTCTCGTCGAACTAGGAGGCTATGATGTTTTTTGGCTCAATCAAATTGTCACCGACAACGAGCAATTAATTGGCCACCTGCGAGTCGCCATTAATATGAGCCAAGCCTATGACATCAGCCAGCGTAATGCCGCCTTGCTATTGTTTTCCAGTGTAATGCTAAGCGTTATTATCGGGTTGCTAGCCTTCTACTGGGGAGAGTACTTATTACGTGCTAATCAGCAACAGATTCAAGCTTTAGAGAACTTGCACAATAATGACTCTTTAACGCTGATTAATGAAGGTGCCAATAGCCAGAATGATCAGGCTCTAAACAACGCGATCAATAGTTTAGTCAGACAAAAGCAGCATAAAACGGCGGTTAAAAAATCCTTTGATAACTTTATGGCCAGTCCAAACTTATCGAAATCAAAGTCCCTCACCTACCACCACAGCGCTTTATTATTTATCGAAATACAGGGTCTGAAAGAACTGCAGCAAAGACTGCCCGCAAACGAACTCAGCAATATCCTTAATGATTATCATCAGCTACTGTCTCACGCAGCCAAGCTTTATAACGGCACTGTAGATCGTTATATGGGCGATGGCATTTTGATAATCTTTGGCTATCCCGATAAAGATCCTCGCGATGCGAGTCACTGCTTATATGCCGCCCAGTTGTTTTTAGGCTTAGTACAAGAATTACAGCGCACAGACTTTCAGCTACAGCAGCTGAGTTTTAAATTATCCGCTCACTGGGGGCCAGTATTAATTGCGCCACTAGAGATGAACCAGCAAATACAATTTAGCTTGATCGGAGATACCGTTCATTGGACCGCTCAGCTTGCGATGCAAAGTAAAGAGATGCAGCTATTGGTGAGCCAAGACTTGATTGATCAATTGAGCGATGCAGAACAGATTCTCTGGCAGCCTGGGCCTAGCTTAATGGACCTGAACGCCAACGAACACGATACTCGCTGGCTAGATGCTTTACCTGATAACGCCGAAAAACTAATCGATCGCCAAGTGAAGCACATTATGGCGATGAAAGAGAAAGTATAACCTGCTATTAAACAGTCACTAAATAACCACCCCATCACAGGTTAATAAAACATTATCTTCCAGCGATAATTTAGCCGATAAAGAATCCCCTACCTCGAGCGGCCCAACCCCCGCTGGCGTTCCCGTTAAGATCACATCACCGGGCTGTAAACTAAAGTGCTCACTCATGTGGGCAATCAAAGGCAAGATAGGAAATAACATCTCCGCGCTACTGCCTTGCTGCTGAAACTGCTCGTTTTTCTCTAACGTTAAACCAATAGCCTGCCATTCATCTTCGGATGCTAGATTGACTGCGACAAACTCGGTTAATGGGCACGCACCATCAAAGCTTTTAGCGCGCTCCCACGGATGGCCTTTTTCTTTCAACTGATCTTGTACATCACGTAACGTCAGGTCTAAGCCTAAGCCAATACCTGCAATACTCTCTGCAACCTGCTCAGTGCTCGCACGGCTCAACGCCTTACCGATAAGAATTGCAATTTCAAGCTCGTGATGAACACTGCCTTGATCTTTAGGGATCGAGAAAACAGGGCCAAAAGGCACAGCACTTGAAGCAGGTTTAATGAATAAAATAGGACTGCTTGGAATGGGATTATTAAGTTCTTTGGCATGGGCTGCGTAATTGCGGCCGACACACACGATCTTGCCTAGATCACGAGGGTAAGGTCGTTGATTTAATATAAGCTCTGCCATTGTAAAATCCTGAAAAATTTATTAGGTCAAAAAATGTAAAGTATTGAGTCTGAGCTATACTTCTGATGATAACTGGCCAATACCCTACTCAAGTTGCTTACCATGACTACCCAGAAAGCACCTCAGGTGCAGATTCTTACGCAGCTAATCCAACAAAGCACCCAGCCTTCATTGTTAGTCGATACCCACGCTAACGCTATTGTTGAATGCAGTCATAATATCATTGATGTGCTGGGTATGAATAAACAAGAATTAGAAGAAAGTTCTTTTTATCTAAAAATCATTAAAAAATCTCAATTCCTTATAACAAAAGAACTTGCTTTTTTTAATTATGAGATCTTCTCAGATAATAAAATTTTTCTGATATTAGCAGAAGTTCGGGGTAAATTTCTCATTGTATACATACAAGAGAAATTCAATTACAACATGCCAAGTAGCCATCTTATAAACATCCTCGATAGTTTAGGAGCATATGTTTACTGTAAAGATAAAAATTATAACTTCACCTATGGCAATAAGATGGTTGGCAAACTATTTGGTGTCGATCATCCTTATATTATGGGTACCACCAGTGACTACTTAGATAATGTTAGCGCCACTAATATCCATAAAAATATCGATAGACTCGTTATTGAAGATAAACAAGAAATTGAAATCGAAGAAAACGTTTACATTGAAAATACACATCAAAATCTGACATTCTTATCAGTAAAGAAGCCTCTTTTTGGAAAAAATGATGAAGTCATTGGTCTTTTCGGAATATCTACCGACATCACATCATATAAGGCTATTGAAAAAAAAATTCGTCTAAGCGAACAAAAGCTCAACACGATTTTAGATAACGTCGCAGCGTATATTTACATCAAAGATTTAGACCTTAATTTTACCTACGTAAATAAAATGACCATCAGTCTATTTAATCTTACAGAAGATGAAATCATCGGATCTTCAACAGATGTCATATTGGGAGAAGAGGAGAGCCGAGAGTTTAGTGTTTTGGATAATAAAATATTAACCCAAAAGAAAGTCGTTAGTGGTATTGAAAAGCTAACGACTGAAAATGGCGAGTTTTTTTACTGGACGGTTAAAGCACCATTGTTTGATGAGAACCAAAAGTTCTCAGGCCTGATTGGCATGTCTACAGATATTAGTGAACAAAAGAATTTAGAGCACAGATTGGAAGAAACCAATAATGAACTTCAGCTTAAAATCGATAAAATAACTCAGCTTCAAGCAACTCTTTGGGAGCAAGCAACACAAGATCCATTAACTCAACTTTTTAATCGCCGATATTTCAACGAGACGGCTCAAAAAGAAATAATAAAATGTGAGCGCAATAAGAAGTCTATGGCATTACTGTTGATTGATGCTGATTATTTTAAAAAAATAAATGACCAATTTGGTCATGATACGGGAGATAAAGTTTTAATTAAACTCTCTCAAATAATGATAGATCAGTGTCGGCGCACAGATATTGTTTGTCGATTTGGCGGTGAGGAATTTGTTATTCTCATGCCTGAAGCGAGTCAAGAGACGGCTTTTGATAGAGCTGAAAAAATACGAACCTGCTACAAAGAAGAAATTACAGAAATGCTTTCTAGTAGTTCAACAATTTCGATCGGCATTGCTATGTGGAATACAAGCCTAGCGAACTTAGAAGGATTAACAAAGGCTGCAGACCAAGCCATGTATCAAGCGAAAAATAATGGCCGCAATCAGGTTATTATTTATAACTCGACTAGTAATAGTGAATAGGGAAAAACTTAAGTTTCTCCCTATTCAACAACTTACTTCATATCAATCAGTTTACCCGGATTCATAATATTATTCGGATCAAAAACCGCTTTCACTGCACGCATGTAATCGATTTCTGCTTCACTACGGGTATATTTAAGATAGGCTTTCTTCGTCATACCTACACCGTGTTCTGCAGAAACTGAACCTTGATATTTTTCAACAATTTCAAATACCCAAGTCGATACTTTTGCGCACTGCTCAAAGAAAATTTCTTTGGCTAAATCATCAGGTTTCAAAATATTCAAATGCAAGTTACCGTCACCAATGTGTCCGAACCAAATGATTTCAAAATCTGGGTATTCACGAGTAACAATCTCTTCAATTTCGCGTAAGAAAGGCGGTACTTTAGAAACGACAACAGAAATGTCGTTTTTATACGGAGTCCACTCAGCAATGGTCTCAGAAATGTCTTCACGCAAGCGCCACAGGTTTTGTGCTTGTGTTTCAGACTGACTCATTACGCCATCTAATACCCAGCCTTCTTCCATGCACTTCTCGAAAAGCTCCATCGCTTGATCAATATGGCCTTCGGTTTCTGCTTCAAATTCTAGTAACGCGTAATACTCAGCTTCCGTTTCAAACGGCGCAGGAACGTCACCACGGGCAACCACTTTACGCATAGCCTTATCAGAGAAGAACTCAAACGCCGTTAGATCGATATTGGTCTGGAACGTATTCAGCACACTCATAATGGCTTCAAACTCAGGCACACCTAAAACCAGTACGGTTAAATTTTTCGCCGGACGAGTCAAACGCATGGTCGCTTCGGTAACAAACCCTAACGTCCCTTCACCACCAATGAATAGTTGGCGCATGTCATAACCGGTATTGTTTTTCACTAGATCTTTATTCAGTTCAAGAATATCGCCCTTACCTGTGACTACCGTTAAACCCGCAACCCAATCACGAGTCATACCGTAACGAATAACTTTAATACCGCCAGCATTCGTACCAATGTTACCGCCAATCTGACTAGATCCTGCAGAGGCGAAATCGACAGGATAAAATAAACCCTGTTCTTCGGCGTAGTTTTGTAATTGCTCAGTGATCACACCGGCGCCACAACGAACCGTCTTATCCATGTCATTAAAGCCAGAGATATTATTCATATAATCAAACGACACAACCACTTCGCCATTGGCGGCTACTGCTCCGGCACTTAAACCCGTGCGGCCGCCAGAAGGGACTAAAGCCACTTGATGTTCGTTGGCAAATTTAACAATCGCTTGCACTTGTTCAGTCGTTTTCGGGAAAACAATCGCAGAAGGATTTGGCGGATAGATCTTGGTCCAGTCCTTACCAAAGGTTTCTAACGAATCGGCATCGGTTCTTACTTTATCTTCACCAACAATGGCTTTCAGTTGGTTTTCTAACTCGGCTTGGCTTAAAGAAGTCTGAGACTGTGTCATCTAAATATCCGCTTAGGTTGTACGTATTCATCTATATTTTGCTGAAATTGAGCGCTCTTGGGGGACTTTTGGTCCAACATGCGAAAATTTCACGTTGAAAATACAATCTTTTCATCATTCGCCCCCATCAAAAAGGGACACTTTAATTGCCGTGTATGTTAGCATACGCGCCTAATTTTTCAGAGCATTTGATTAAAACTTGGTTAGAAAATACCCAATCATTTGATCAGATTTTCGCGCGAATCTTATATTCAACAGATAGGTACCATCATGAGCCAAACTTCTCTTGATAAAAGCAAAATCAAGTTCCTACTACTTGAAGGTGTACACCAGAGCGCTGTAGACACATTGACAGCGGCTGGTTATAGCAACATCGACTATGTTAAGTCGGCTTTGCCTGAAGACGAATTAAAAGAGCGTATCAAAGACGCACACTTCGTTGGTATTCGCTCTCGCACCCAATTAACCGCCGACATCTTTGATTCGGCAGAGAAGTTGATTGCGGTCGGTTGTTTCTGCATTGGTACCAACCAGGTTGATTTACAAGCAGCAACGGAACGCGGTATTTGCGTATTTAACGCACCTTATTCTAATACTCGCTCAGTAGCTGAATTATCCATTGCCCAAGCCATCTTATTGATGCGCGGCGTACCAGAGAAAAGCGCTCAGTGTCACCGTGGTGAATGGGTTAAGTCAGCGGTTAATTCTTTCGAAATCCGCGGTAAGAAATTAGGCATCGTGGGGTATGGCAGCATTGGTACCCAGCTTTCTGTTATGGCTGAATCAATGGGCATGGAAGTTTTCTTCTATGACGTTATCACCAAGCTTCCTCTTGGGAACGCAACTCAAGTTGCTACCATGGAAGAGCTGTTAGGCATGTCTGATGTTGTATCGCTGCACGTTCCAGAAACTGCCGCTACAAAATGGATGATGGGCCCAGAGCAGTTCGCGCAAATGAAGCAAGGTTCTATTTTAATGAACGCTTCTCGCGGCACCGTGGTTGATATCGATGCATTGGCTGAAGCTATTCGTAGCAAGAAGCTATTAGGCGCAGCGGTTGACGTATTCCCTGTTGAACCTCGCTCAAATAGCGAAGAATTCGTTACGCCATTGCGTGAATTCGACAACGTGATTCTTACGCCTCACGTGGGTGGTTCTACCATGGAAGCACAAGCGAACATCGGCTTAGAAGTTGCTGAGAAGTTAGGTAAGTACAGCGATACGGGTACCACTATTTCTGCGGTTAACTTCCCAGAAGTAGCACTACCTGCTCACCCTGATCAGCACCGCATCTTGCACGTTCACCAGAACAAGCCTGGCATTATGAATGCAATAAACTCGATTCTTGCTGAGAACGACATCAACATTTGCAGTCAGTACTTACAAACCTTTGGTAACATCGGTTATGTTGTAATTGATGTAAATGCAGGCGCAAGTGAATTAGCACTTGATAAGATTCAGACCATTGACGGTACTATTAAAGTACGTCGTTTGTTCTAAGATCTGCCCTATGAATGACGGTTAAAGCTGTTATTCATTAAATAAAGCCGCATTAGAATAACTTCTACTGCGGCTTTTTTGGTTCTCGATAGAAAACTTAACGTGGCACGGTTATCGCTGAAAAACCGTTATAATGATGAGTATTTCGTTCATTGAAGAAACTCATGATTTCTCGCCCTTAAAGCCTCCTTAACTTGCCGCCAGATACCTTACGTACTGGTGTAGTAATTTATTCAGGCTTAAGCTATGCTCACTTTATTATATTAAATACGTATCTCTATATTTATCCACTTCAAGGAGAAGAAGATGAAACTTCGTTCATTATTAGCTGCTAGCGCAGCAACCTTTTTAGTCGCATGTAGCTCTAACCAACCAATACCTCAACCTGTTGCAAGTTGTGTATTTGCTGATGGCTCTAATCAGCCTGCACCTGAATGGGTTTGTGGCGCTCCGGTAAATGGTATTGATCTTTCTGCTGTTGGCTATGCTGACAAGTCTGGCGCTGGCGCTAACTTCATGAAGCAAATGGCTGCGACGGCTGCTCGTGTTGAACTGGCTCAAACCATGAAAGTTGAAGTTCAGAACATGATCAAACAGTACTCGGAAACAACAGGCGCTGGTGATAGCGAAACAGTTGATCAAGTAAATACATCGGTCACTAAACAAATTACTAAAGAAACCTTAATCGGTTCTCGTATTTTCCGTCAAATGCCAACCCCAACAGGTGGCATCGTAGTATTGGTTGGTTTAAGCCCTGATACTGTTAATAAGCTAGCTGAAAATGCACTTAAAACGTCTATGAAAAATGAGCGTGCTTTATGGCAGAAATTTCAAGCAGGTAAAGCTCAAGATGAGTTAGCCGCTGACATTGCTAACATGAATAACTAATATTGTTATTCTTAAAAGAACCGACTTCGTGTCGGTTTTTTTTGCTTTTAATTTTTATCATAAGCAAACTCATTTCAAAGGTTCTAGCCATGAGCAGTCTGTTACTTCGCAATATTATATTATCAACCATCGCCTGCAGCGCATCGCTTCTTAGTATTAATAGCTTAGCGGCAGATTCTGAATATGAGCAATGGTTAAAGCAAACTCAATCTGAATTTCAAAACTATTTAGATGAAAACGATAAAGAGTTTATTGGATTTCTTAATGAAAAGTGGAAGGAAGTCGACGTTGAAAAAACCGTTATTCGTGACCCTGCACCAAAACCATTAAATATGCCTATCGCAAAACCTGTCGTAACCATCAATAAAACGCAACTAGAGAACCCTGACACTAAAAAAATTGATCAAACAATCATTGACTCCATCGTTATCAAACCTGTCATGATTGCTAAACCTCCGACAGTTGTAGATAATAAACCTGCTATCAATAACAAACCCGTCATTAAAAAAGATTTCAACTTACGTACCGCAAAATTTGATTTTTTTGGTGAGCAAGTGAATATTGAATATCATAAGAAATTTAAACAAAATTTTCGAGAAAGAATAAGCAATACGTCAATTGCTAACTACTGGGAACAGCTCGCGACTCAGCCCCATAAAGAAATTATTGACCAACTTTTAGAAACTTCAAAAAACTTACAATTGAATGATTGGGGAACCGCATTATTATTTGATCAATTCTCTAGAGAGTTACAGGGTTCCAATCAGCGCAATCAAAGCAGTCGTCAGCTTACATCTTGGTTTTTACTCGTTAAAGCAGGTTTTAATGCTCGAATTGCTTATAACGAACAAGTGTTTTTATTAATGCCTTCTCAACAGCCATTATTCAGCACGACCTACTTTACCCTTGGTAATCAGCGTTATTATTCAGTCTCACTGAATGAAAAAGAAATGAAACCCGGTAAAGTATTTACCTATAATGGTAAGCATCTTGATGGGCAGAAGAATCTAGACTTTTCAGAACCTAATAAATTTATAGCCAATAAGCATAAAGAAAATCGCGACCTATCTTTTAGCTACAACAATGAAAAATATAACATCAACATTAGCTATCCAAAAGATATGGTTAATTATTTTAAAACGTTTCCTCAGCTAGAGTTAAAAAATTATTTCTCTGCAGGTATGCCACAAGAAACAGCTTACAGTTTACTCACTCAATTGAAGCCTATTATTGATGGACAAACTGAAACCGAAGCGGTTAACCGCTTATTACGCTTTGTGCAAACGGCCTTTCAATATAAAACAGATGAAGATCAATTTCAGAAAGAAAATTATTTATTTCCTTTAGAAACCTTGTATTACCCTTATTCAGATTGTGAAGATAGAGCGGCACTATTTGCTTGGCTTACAAAATCATTATTGAAACTAGATGTGGTCATTATTGATTTTCCAGGTCACATAGCGACTGCAGTTAAATTTAGCAGCCCTGTACAAGGTGACAACTGGGAACTGAATGGCAAACGCTACACCATTGCCGACCCAACCTATATCAATGCGAACGTTGGTATGACCATGCCGCAGTATAAAGATGAAGTACCTAAGCTCATTGCATTCTAAGATCAGATAATGGGTGACCCAGATCTATTTCATTAAATAGACCTGGGGCGCTCTACTGTTTATAAACGTCTTTTCTTGCCCTTAATAACAGTTCTGTTATGATGCGCACAAAAATGCAAAAGGGATTTTCATGCGCGCGTTATTCATTTCAACAATTTTTTTCTTCTGTATGAACGCCTTTTCAGATTCGAAATATCAATCGTTTACACAGCTAAATGACAAAGAATCTTCCGAAGTAAGAATACAATCCGAATATAAATCACAGCGACTTCTCAAGCCGCCTAGCAATGATTATTTACCTTTAAACCCCAGCACGAAATTACTGTTTGATCGCTGTAAAGAATCTCATACGATGCTGGTTTTTACTCAGGATATTAATTCATTAATAACAGCCTGTGATAAAGCTCATAAGGCTGGCGCTGCAGATGCTGCCTTTTTAATTGGAGAAAGCTTACTTTCCGCTCAATGGACATCTCCTGATTACAATACAGCCTTTGATTATTTAGAACAGTCTTCTGAAAAAGGAAGCCGCTCTGCTAAGCGTTACTTAATTGCGGCTTATCAAAATCCTAGATTCCCTATTAATAATTCAAGCCAAGCCTACGAACTGGCGAAAGAACTGGCTCTACTCGGAGAAAAGTGGGACATCATGACTTTCTCTGCAATGCAGGCTATGGGGAAAGATAAAGAAGAAGCAATGCGGGGCTATAACACTATTTTAGAGCTGACTAAGGAAGGCTTTCATAATGTTTACAACCTATCAGTATTAATAAAAATATTTAATGGTCCATTACAGGATTTAGAATATGCAGAAAATTTATTAAATAAGTCTTATAAAAAAGAATTTTACCAAATTTCTTTTACTAAAGTTATGTACTCAATCATGCAAAATGATTTACTGAGTGCTCGTAATCAATTGGAGGAGTGCTACTTAGTGAGCAGTGCATGTGCAATGACTTACGTTCGATTTTTATCATTAGGAATCGCTGGTGATAAAGATTTACAGTCGGCTGTTGATGTTCTCGATTATGTATTGGAACGTTCGGGAACAGAGTTTGCAAACGATTATGCTTGGGCAAGATCTACCGCGAATGAAAAGCCACTGTTTAATCCAATGGCTGCACAAAAAGCAATTAGTAATATTCCTGAGTACAAAAAAGACCTACCTTTTGTTATTGATACTATCGCGGCAAATTATGCAGCGAAAGGGAATTTCAAAAAAGCGATTGAGTTACAACAAAAAACTCTCGATTCTTTGCAGGGAAAAGGATTAGGCTTAGTCTATGAGAGAATGCTCGACCGACTTGAAGCGTATAAAAATAACGATCGCTGGAACTCACATAACGACATGAAATCTTATATGAAAAAATTGAAAAACATTCATAACTTAACGCATTTAGATGCCGAAATAGCAGGACTATAAACCCTCTAGTAATTCGGTGTCTGCTTATGGGTTATGTTGGCATCGAGTTAAAAATAAAACCTATTTAGGTTATAATCTGATTCAACTAAAAGATACTTTATTCACCTTGTTGATCGAGAGCACTCCCATGCCACTACAAGTCGCCATCGTCCCAGTGACACCTTTTCAGCAAAACTGCAGCATCATCATGTGCGAAGATACAAAACAGGCCGCAGTGATTGATCCTGGCGGCGAAGTCGAGCGTATTGTTGCTCAGGCTGATGCAATGGGCGCAACCATCACCAAGATACTACTAACTCACGCTCACCTAGATCACGTCGGTGGAACCGTTGAGTTAGCTAAGTTAAAAGATATAAAAATAGAAGGGCCGCACATTGGAGATAAGTTTTGGCTGGATATGCTACCACAGCAATCACAGATGTTTGGCTTTCCACCAGCACAAAGCTTTTTACCTGATCGCTGGCTAGACGAAGGTGAAACGGTCACAGTAGGCAATGTAACTTTGGATGTAATCCATACTCCAGGTCATACCCCAGGGCATGTGATTTTTTACAGCAAAGATGATCAATTAGCGCTAGTGGGAGACGTTCTTTTTCAGGGCTCAATAGGTCGTACGGATTTTCCACAAGGTAATCATGCAGAATTAGTGGCTTCAATTCGAAATAAATTATTTCCACTAGGGGATGATATTACTTTTGTTCCAGGACACGGACCTAATTCAACATTTGGCCACGAAAAACGTACAAATCCTTTTGTCTCGGGTAAAGCAGGCTAACGTCTAATCACGCTAGATGATTAAACACGCTAGATAATTAAACACGCTAGATAATTAATAATCTAGCGTCGTTTAAAATGGATTTTAGTTAAAAATCCAAAACTCTACATCGTAATCCAAAGCATCTTCGCCCAGAATTTCTTCTAATGGGAAACGTCCAGTATGCGAAGTATTTTCTGTATACGCTGTAACGTTAACCACGATATCACCGTTTTCATCTTCAAAGATGATGCTGGTATTTTTTACCGCTTTTTGAATTTTTTTGCGTAGGTTGCTAGTAATAGCAATTTCTTTAATATTCATAATTTTTCCACAAGATTTTTAATAGGCTAAGAAGCAAGGCAACAATTTTACAGAGAAAAAAAAACGCGCTGCGGATGACCCGAGCGCGTTCTTTGCATTCAGTGCAAGAATTTTACTTCTTGAAACCACCGAAACGCTTCTGGAATTTGTCGATACGACCGCCAGTATCAACAGTCTTCTGTTTACCCGTATAGAAAGGGTGGCAAGCAGAACATACGTCTAGGTGAATAGTACCTGTACGAGTTGATTTAGTTGTGAACGTGTTACCGCAAGTACAAGTTGCTGCAAGTTCAGCGTATTCTGGGTGGATACCAGCTTTCATAAGTCACCTAATTTATAACAAAAGTGCCGCTCTCTCCAGCAGTGTGATTCTTACACTGGAGTACCGCACGAAAGTGCCAACCCAACGACTTTTTGTTTAAAGAATCATATAAGTTGACGATTTGGATCGCGAATCATACCAGAGGGAAAGATTCTAACAAGCACTTTCCATCGGATTTTATCCACAAACCCTGTAAACTAACCGTCATGACTGACACATACTACCTTCGCATTGCACTGCCTGTGCCCTTGCGCCGACAATTTGATTATTTGCCTTTAGCTAATACGGCTGCCTCACACTATAAGATCGGCAGCCGGGTGCGCGTTCCTTTTGGCCGTCAGCAATTAATCGGCTTTGTCTTGTCCATTGAGACAGAAACCGCAGTGCCTGTGGACAAACTAAAGCCAATCACTGAAAGCTTGGATTCTGATACGTTAGTTAGTCCTAACATACTGCAACTATGTGAGTGGCTCAGCACCTATTATCACCACCCGTTAGGCGAAGTACTCGATCTAGCGATTCCGGTATTATTGCGTAAAGGAGGCCAGATCAGTGACATCGCTGAGCCTCATTGGCGCGCACTCTCTTGTAAATTACAGCCTAGTAACGTCGCTAATAGCAGTGTTATCACAGGTAAAAAACAGCTCGCGCTGTGGCAACTCTTTCAACAGCAGCCCCATTGGCGCCATAAAGAACTGACTCAACAAGGCTTCGCTAAAGCTCAGCTAGACCGCCTGTTTAATCTAGGGTTCATCGAGCCTTATCAGCAATTACCTGTTCCGCACTGTGACGCTGCCAGTCAGTCAGCACTTACTCTGAATAATGAACAAGTCTCTGCGGTGGATAAGATTTCCGAGCAATTCGGTAAGTTCCACGTCGCACTGCTCGATGGTATTACGGGCAGTGGTAAAACCGAGGTCTACTTACAGCTAATTGCAAAGACCATTGAGCAAGGAAAACAAGCCTTGGTGCTGGTGCCTGAAATTGGCCTAACACCACAAACATTACGCCGCTTTCAAGCACGCTTTGATGTGCCCGTTGTGATGATGCACTCGAATCTTAATGACAAAGAACGCTTAATTGCGTGGCATCAGTGCAGCCAAAATCAAGCTAAAATTCTTATTGGCACCCGTTCGGCAATTTTTACTCCTCTGCCGAGCCTTGGCTTAATCATTATCGATGAAGAGCACGATGGTTCTTTTAAGCAGCAAGACGGCTTACGTTATAACGCCCGAGACTTTGCAATCAAGCGCGCCCATAAAGAATCATTGCCCATTGTCCTTGGCTCAGCCACACCTGCACTAGAAACCTTGCATAACGCTTACAGCCGTCGTTACAGCCATCACAAACTCACCATTCGCGCAGGCAATGCCAAGCCGCCACGGATGAAATTGCACAGTATTTTACATCAGCCATTAGAGTCTGGTTTAGCACTACCCGTTGTGGATAAAATTAAGCAACACTTAAATGCGGGTCAGCAGGTGATGATTTTTATCAACCGCCGGGGTTTTGCGCCAACCCTCGCCTGTCGAGATTGCGGCTGGATGGCCGAATGCATTCGCTGTGATGCGCGCATGACCATGCATCAATATCCGCCGCACATGCATTGCCATCACTGTGATAACCAAGTGGGTATTCCGCGCTTATGCCCTAACTGCAATAGCATGCAGATTGAAGCCTTAGGTCAAGGCACGGAGCGCATCGAAGAAAACCTGCATCAACTATTTCCTGGCAGTGATATTAAGCGGGTCGATCGAGATACCGTACGCACTAAGGATGCTTTTGATAATTTATTTGATGAAATTCATAAAGGCGAACCGTGCATTCTAGTCGGCACGCAAATGCTGGCGAAAGGTCATCACTTTCCTGATGTCACCATGGTCGTCATTCTAGATGCCGACTCGGGTCTTTTTAGTGCCGATTTTCGTGGTATGGAAAAAACGGCTCAGCTCATTTTACAAGTGGCTGGTCGTGCTGGCCGTGGTGATAAACCAGGAGAAGTTTGGATTCAAACGCTATACGCCGATCATCCACAATTAAACTTACTATTAGACGGTGGCTATCACGGCTTAGCCGACAACTTACTACAAGAACGCAAGCACATTCAATTACCGCCTTATAGCTACATGGCATTATTAAGAACTGAATGCAGCGACAAGCATCTGGCTGAGCAGGTACAAAATCAAGCACGAGAATTTGTACAAAGCTGGCTCAATCAATACTGGCAAGGCAACCTGCTTTCTATCAATGAAACTCAAGCAGATACTACTCCGGTTACACTGCTTGGCCCCTTCCCGGCCCCAATGGAAAGGCGTAATGGTCGCTTCCGTCAGCAAATGCAAATCATGAGCCATGAACGCAATGCTCTGCACAGAGTATTAGAACCATTAGTTCATTTTTTAGAAGGCTTGAAAGGTATACAAAAAGTTCGCTGGAATTTGGATATTGATCCAATTGATATGAGCTAAGCACTGCAAGACTCTTTAGACTAAGCTTTAAGGATATTCAAATTAGCAGGATTAGTTATATGTGGAACTCCTTATCCATTCGTCGGAAGCTCTCCCTCGTGATTGGTGGATCACTCTTAATCAGCGTCATTATCTCAACTCTGATAAGTAATTCATCCATGCGCAGCATTATGACAGAGCGTATTAATAATGAAGAGATACCTGCTACGCTAAACTCTGTCGCAAATGCTATTGAGAAAGAAATTAGCTTATCCCTAACCATATCAAAATCTATGGCCGAAAATACCTTTACCAATCAATGGCTATCGCAAGGGGAAGATCCATCTCGCCTGAATGAGATCGAAAACTATCTTTCAGCAACACAACAAAATAATAAAGCAATTACCGCCTTTCTCGTTTCAGGTTTTAGTAATAACTATTATGTGCCAAAAGGTCTAGCAAGAACATTAAACCCAAATAGTAATAATGACTCATGGTTTTATAATTTTATAAATAGTGAAAAAACATACTCTTTAGATATTGATAATGACGAGTCATTAGAAAAATTAACATTATTTATTAATTATCGTACCACCGACGGGAAATCAGTAGCAGGTATTGGCATGGGAATTAATCAAGTTAGTGATCTTGTAAAAAATTATACGGTAGGTGAAGAAGGCTTTGCTTTTTTGACTGACAAAGAAGGTAATGTACAAATACATCCGAATAAAAATATTAAAGTAGGTACTAAATTATCTACAGTTTTTAATGACGATGTTGAAAATACTTTATTAAAAACAGATCGCATTAATATTATTCAGACATCCAGTAATGGTGATCAATTTTTAGCGGCTAAATTTATCCCTTCTTTAAACTGGTATGTCATTATTTCAATTCCTACCAGCGAGATTTTTACGCCAATAAATAACACATCAATGCAGTTAGTCGTAATGAACGTCATTGTAGCTATGATCTTAATTGCAATTGGCTTATGGGTTGCATTGGGCGTAGCTCGCCCCATTATTCGCGCCTCTGGTATGCTTGAAGATATTGCATCAGGAGATGCTGATTTGACTAAAAAAATGCAAGTTGACACACAAGATGAAGTGGGGAAATTAGCCTCGTCGTTTAACAGCTTTGTGAGTCAGCTACACAGTTTAATCAGTGCGATCTCTAGTAACAGTCAAGATGTTAATACAATAGCAAAAAATCTTGCAGCCTCTTCACACTCAACGCAAAACAATACCGAAGAGCAGCAACAAAGCGTCGATATGATCGCCACTGCAATGCATGAAATGGGCGCGACCGTTCACGAGATTGCACGCAATGCGAATGAAACGGCGAACGCTGCAAGACAATCAGCAACAGAAACGTCAAACAGCCAGAATATTGTTAATTCTTCTATAGAAGGTATTAATTCTTTATTTGGAAAAATGCAAAGTGCTTCGGGGGTTATTAAAACCTTGGCTCAAGATGTTGGGGAGATTAGTACCGTATTAGAAGTTATTCGTGGCATATCGGAACAAACGAATTTGCTCGCCCTCAACGCTGCTATTGAAGCCGCACGAGCAGGAGAGCAAGGCCGAGGCTTCGCGGTGGTTGCCGATGAAGTAAGGACGCTTGCCCAAAGAACGCAAGAGTCGACAGAAGAAATTAATACGATGATTCACAAGTTACAAGGCGGCGCTAAAGATGCTGTAACAGCCATGAATGAGGGGATAGAAACTGCTAAATTTTCTGTAGAACAAGCCGATCAGGCAGGCGAGTCGTTAAATAGTATTATTGCAGTAATTGGTATAATAACTGACCTCAGTATTCAGGTGGCTACCGCGACTGAAGAACAAAGCAGCGTCGTCGAAGAACTTAATTCTCACATTCTTAATATAAAAAACATGTCAGATAGCACCGCTGTAGAAAGCAAAAATATTAATGATCAATGCCAAACATTGACCGACTCCTCAAATGAGCTTAGTACTATGATTGGTAACTTTAAAGTTTAGTGCTTTTAAGTTTAGTGCTTTAATTTTTCGAGCTTTAGACTTAAAAATATCGAGACTGATAACGATTACTTCTTCGCGTCACCACAATAAAGTTGCTCACTCGAATATACTATTTCTAGTGAGCGTCTTTCTGCCTTAGTCATTCCTCTTAAAACTAAGTCATAAGAGTTATCAATCTGCCGTTCAACTTCTCCTTGTGGAATATCACAACCGTACTGACTGTCGGACAAATAAAGTGTATTCCAATGCTTCTTATTCATGTGATAGCCCGCAACCACATCATCAAAGACATCTCGTAACTGTGTCGCTTCTAGTGGATCACACTTCAGATTCATTTGTGGCCGCTTGTCCGTATTCTTTCCACCTGGACTACTCAGCAAAGCAAACATTTTACTCTTCACTTTAAAAACAATAACATCAGGGCCAAAAGGAAAATCTTCTTTCGCTTCGGGTTTAGCTAATAAATACTCACGTGCGTACTTCATATCCATTAAACATTATCCTTGCTCTATTTTTATTAGCCATTAGCGCATGAGTTTTGCAACATATTGTTATCCAGAATTCTAACCTAAAACCTTTAACCTAAAGACTCTTAAACTGAATCACATTCGACTCTCTTGCTAAGCCTGCTTGCGTTAATCGTTCTAAATAATCTTGCCACAACTCATTTTTATTATCACAAAGATGACGTAAATATTTCCAGTCATACAAACCTGAATCATGACCGTCATCAAATATTAATTTCAGCGCATAATTCCCTGATGGCTCGATGTTTAGCAGCACAACATTCTTTTTACCATGCTGCAAAACGTCATTACCAATACCATGCCCACGAACCTCAGCAGAAGGTGAGTAGACGCGTAATAACTCAAAACTCAATTGAAAGACAGCGTCATCGCCACCGTTATTAACATAAGTTAATTCTAAGCATTGGCTTTGTTTGCGAACTTTAATATCGGTAGGAATAAGAGACAAGGGGAATGTCCTATTTTAAAAGAAAGGTGATGGTATAAAGGAATGCAATGCGGATTAAAAACTCATCATATTGCTACTGCAACTGATATTTTTAATCCGCACACTTGCTGGTTATAAAACCGAGCTATCTATAAAATGGATTCTATAAAAACGAAAGCTATAAAATAAACTGGCTCAAGTCTTCGTCTTGTGCAATTTTACCAAGCTGCTCATTGACATATTCAGCATCCACGACAACGGCTTCTGTTAGATCTGTTGCATCAAAAGATACTTTTTCTAACAAACGTTCTAGTAACGTATGTAAACGACGCGCACCAATATTTTCAGTGCTTTCATTTACTTCAAAAGCCACTTCAGCAAGACGCTTAACGCCGTCTTCGGTAAAGCTTAAATCAAGGCCTTCTGTTTTCATTAACGCCACATACTGCTCAGTCAATGATGCTTTAGGCTCGGTTAATATACGTTGAAGATCTTCAGGTGTTAAGGCTTGCAACTCGACACGAATCGGTAAACGACCTTGCAGCTCTGGAATCAAGTCAGATGGCTTTGATAAGTGGAATGCACCAGACGCAATAAATAAAATATGATCGGTTTTGATCATGCCGTATTTAGTGCTTACGGTACAACCTTCGATGAGCGGTAATAAATCACGCTGTACGCCTTCACGAGAAACATCGCCACCGGAACCACTTTCTTGGCGTTTACATACCTTGTCTATCTCGTCGATAAAGACGATGCCGTTCTGCTCTACCGTTTCTAACGAGCGCGCTTTCAACTCATCGAGGTTCAGCATTTTTGCAGCTTCTTCGTCTTTGATTTGCTTGAAAGCGTCTTTAATTTTCAATTTACGCTTAGACTTTTTGTCGCCGCCCATATTAGAAAACATGTTTTGCAGCTGACTGGTCATTTCTTCCATGCCAGCCGGTGCCATAATCTCTACGCCCATTTGCGATTGTTCGGAGAGATCGATTTCAATCTCTTTATCATCTAGCTGCCCTTCACGTAATTTCTTACGGAAAATCTGGCGCGTCGATGAATCTTCTTTTTTAGGAGATGCGGTGTCGACATCCGCCGTCGTATCCCATTCTGTTTTTTCTGCTGTACGTGCTGGCGGTAATAACACATCAAGAATGCGTTCTTCAGCCGCTTCATAAGCGCGTTGATCAACCTTCAACATCTCTTGTTCACGCAGCATTTTAAAGCCGGTTTCAACAAGGTCACGAATGATGGATTCAACGTCTTTGCCAACATAACCGACTTCGGTAAATTTTGTTGCTTCAATTTTAATAAAAGGAGCGTTCGCAAGTTTCGCTAGGCGACGAGCAATTTCTGTTTTACCCACACCGGTTGGGCCAATCATTAAAATATTTTTGGGTGTTACTTCTTCACGCAGCTCTTCACTCAGCTGCATCCGACGCCAGCGATTACGTAAGGCAATCGCCACTGCGCGCTTGGCTTCATTTTGGCCAACAATGTGACGATCTAATTCGTGAGCAATTTCTCTTGGGGTCATTTGACTCATTTTGTTTCCCCTTTTTCTTCAGGTGCAGTCATAGTTTCGATCGTAAAATTTTGATTGGTAAAAACGCAAATACCACCCGCAATGGTTAAGCTTTTTTCAACGATGTCGCGAGCGGATAAATCGGTATTTTCAAGAAGAGCGCGGGCAGAAGCAAGCGCGAAGTTACCACCGGAGCCAACGCCGATTAAATCATCTTCTGGCTGTAGTACGTCACCGTTACCGGTAATGATTAAGGTTGCAGTATGGTCGGCTACCGCAAGAATCGCTTCTAGCTTGCGTAATGCGCGGTCTGAACGCCACTCTTTGGCCAACTCAACCGCAGCTCGGGTTAACTGACCTTGATTTTTTTGCAGTTGGGCTTCAAGTTTTTCAAACAGGGTAAATGCATCGGCGGTCGCCCCAGCAAAACCGGCGATGACTTGGCCATTGAATAAGCGACGTACTTTTTTGGCATTACCCTTCATCACGGTATTGCCGAGGGAAACCTGGCCGTCGCCGCCAATTACGACTTCGTTTCCGCGTCGTACGGATACAATTGTTGTCATGCTATGCTCCAAAGAATTCAATTGATTGCCTTATAAACCGATGTAATAGCAATCTTGATTCAAACTAATTGGGGGCAGCACATTGGGATTTCAACCCTGAAACATACCTGCACGCAGATCTTTCGCGCTGGCAATTTCTTGTCCTGCTTGATAAATACTGCCTTGAGCAATGGCTAATACGGTTTGACGGGCAACAATGCGGCGGATATTAATTTTATATTCAATACAGCCAGCATCGGGTTTAATCTCACTTTTCAGCCTCAAATCGCCAACCCCTAAGGCTCTAACTTTGCCAGGATAACCACTCCAGCCAAGATAAAAGCCTAATGTTTGCCACATGCCTTCAAGCATCAAACTTCCCGGCATAAGCGGATCACCGATAAAATGATGCTCAAAAAACCAGCACTCAGGATTGATATCAAATTCGGCAATAATTTCGCCTTTTTTAAACATTCCAGCATGAGGTTTGATATCAACAATACGACTCATCATTAGCAGTGGCCCTGTCGGCAGTTGGGCCTCATTAGAGGTAAATAGGCCTCCATGTCCACACAACTCTAATTCATTTCGATTAAATTGGGTCTGCTCTGTAAGAGGCATCATAATATTCGGTTTGGGGGCTGTAGATCGCACAAGAGACTCACAAAACAACAAAGAAAGGGTAGGATAAGCGGTAAGGCACTTAGAAGAAACGACAAACATCTATGATAAATGCGCCATAATCTTTTCGACTGAGATTAGGCGCTAATACGTTCTACTGACCGAATTATTTAATCGGTTTTTTAAACACTAACGCATTGATTCTATGGTTTGCTAAGACATCTTGCGCTTTATTCATTTTCGAACGATCGGTAAAAGGGCCGACCATCACTCGATAATAGGGTGTTCCTTTCACACTGACTTGTTCAATAGAACTCGACAGGTTTTCCATAATCAGCTTCACCTTTAAGCTATCCGCTTGCTCGTTGGTGCGAAATGACGCCACTTGTAAGCTGTACAGATACTTAGCCTCATCTGTTTTTGGTGTTGATTTGTAATGCGATTGTTCCGCGTTTGGTACGGGAACATCACTATCTTTTAATAATTTGTAAAAATCATACGCAGGTTTTGCAACCTGCTTCTCAGCTTCTTTTTTCGCTCGTGTCACACCGGTTTGTAAAACTTTTTTAGCGTCACCTTTAACCGCATCAAGCTCATCACCCGAAGGAACTGTCTTTAAAAAAACCAGAAAAACGATAAAGCCCACTGCCAATAATGGGGTTAATATCCAAACAATTTTAGGAATACGACTAGTGCTTTCCGACATGAGAGACCTTAGTAAATGATGAAATAACAGTCATTAAGTAGCTGACTAATAAGTATGCCCCCTAAGATAGCTGAAAATTTTTAAGATGCTACCTGCATTATGATTTATCATAAGGTTTTTACTTAATTTTAAGTTTCTTAGACTCACATTCTTTAAATGGATAAGCGAAATGACATCAACGGTTAAACCCAACTTGCGCAACCCTATTCACCTTTTGGCCTTTGGTCTAGGTTCTGGCTGTGCACCAAAGGCACCTGGCACTTTTGGTACTTTGGCTGCTATCCCGTTTTGGTGGTTATTTTTGCAAGACGTACCGCTCATTCCTTATTTGTGCGTTTTAATTGCGGGTTTTGCCTTTGGGGTTTATCTGTGCGAACAAACGTCAAAGGATTTAGGCGTACATGACCATGGCGGCATTGTTTGGGATGAATGGATTGGGTTGTGGATAACTTATCTAGCTCTACCTGCGGGGATCGAATGGGTCATCATCGGCTTCGCACTTTTCCGCTTTTTCGATATTCTTAAGCCTTGGCCTATTAAATGGCTAGATGAAAAGGTTCATGGTGGCTTTGGTATTATGATTGATGATGTATTAGCAGGAATATTTGCCCTGATTTGTGTACAAGGCTTGGCGTATTTCTTTTAACTACCGACTTAGCTGCCAATGACGCGCCATCCGCTAACGGCAACCTATGCAAACAAAAAAAGAAGAAGCAATTGCCTCTTCTTTTCTTAAATAAGTTATTGATCCCAGACAAACAGCTTTTCTACGCCCCACCAAATGCCCATGAAGAAATATCCAAGCGGGCCGTACGTTTTTTGCTTTTTAGCACTGAATTCAATCGAAGCATAATCAACCTGCCCTTTGAGATACTTCATTCGACCTTCAAGGCGATCAATTTCACTCTGAGTACGATTCAGCTCACGCTCAATTTTTAATAGGTCTTCAATCACGTCAGCTCGATCTAATAGCAACTGAATGCGATTGCGTAATTTATAAAGGTTATCTAAACGAGCTTTATTATCGATAAATTCAGTCGTCACATCTTGTACATTTTCATTTTCAGAAATAACAGCACCGACTTCTCGAAGCTCAACCAGCGCAGTAGCATATTGATCTTGAGGAATGCGAATAGACAAGTTGAACGACTTTCCTTGTTCATCATTGGTATTTTCTATATAGCCTGTTTTCTGCTCTACTATGGCCTTCGCATCAGCTTCTGCTTTGGCCAAATCCTTTACCCCTATATTCAGCCAGCTACGCTTGATCAACTTACGATCTTGCGAATCGGCATTATTGCTAATTTTTGCAGAGCTCATCGATGCTGGAGATGATTCCATCGCCAGCCCTCGTAGGCCTTCATTCATATCGCTATAACCATGATTTAAGGCGCAGCCTGTTAAGGTCATTCCAAAACTGATGGCGAGCAATATAAGTAGGCGCTGCATTAGTTGGGCTTGTATCATTTTATTAATCAAATCGTTCATCAGCACTCTCTTCAACATTCTTATTCGTTTACCGTGATTACAGGAAGCCATCTCGCCATTTTCTATCAACGCACAGCACTAATGTTTCAAGTAGCGTAACCAACGCCACACGTTCAATAAACTCGCCAGTGATCCTGCAACATAAGTCAGGGCCGCTGCTAATAATATTTGGCGCGCACCTTTCATATCTTGCTCATTAAGATACTCACCTTTTTCTAAAATAGGTAAAGCTTTACCAAAACTTGCATCCCATTCAACGGGCAAGGTAATCAAGTGCACTAAGGTACTCGCTAAAATCGACAGCACCGCAACCCCTAAAGTGACTCGACTGGCTGCGGGGTTTATTAAAGCAACCAATGGGCTTATCCAAAAAGCGACAGGAGTAATACGTTGCGCTACATTGGCAAATTTTGCCGCCTTAATGCGTGCATTGAACGTTGTCTCTTTATTATGATCTTGAATCGCATGACCAACTTCATGCGCTGCCACTACAATCGCGGTTAATGAATGTCCTTCCAGCTTATCAGGGGTCAATCTGACCATTTTATCCATGGGATCATAGTGGTCGCCAGAGTCGGTCGATTCGACCTTTACACCTTCTAAACCCTGCGTCTTAATTAAATGCTGCGCTAATTCTCCTCCGGTTCCCGGAAAATCATCTCTCGGTTCAGAGTGACGCTTCAAAACGCGCCCTACCCACCACTGCGGAAGAAGGAACAGTGCTAATGCCAAAATAAAAACTAAAATCCATATCATACTGAGCTACCTATAATTTTTATATTTTGTATCTAACGATTTAATCGAACTCTTTCATCGAACTCTTTCATCGAACTGACAGTCTAATAAACTGACCTAAATAATAAGCTACTTATCATCATATCAAGGTTGAATTAACATTACTGCGTCTCTAAATTAGTCAGCGGCGATTAATCTTGTTAAAATGTGACCCAATTTTATTTTGTTTCCGTAAGTGATCTACTTAATAGCGGCTATTTTACGGCTATTAATTTCTTAAGTACCCGAGGGTTTTCTTTTTGAGCATTAAATACATTGCCTCCTCTAAATTGCCAACGCCTTTTGGTATTTTTACCATGCATGGTTTCGAAGAAGAGAGCACAGGGAAAGAGCATGTTGCTTTATCAATGGGCGATATCGATTCTGGCGAGCCTGTTTTAGCCCGCGCTCATTCTGAATGCCTTACCGGCGATGCCTTGTTCAGTATGCGTTGTGATTGCGGCTATCAGTTAGAAGAAGCCTTAAGCTCTATCGCTAAAAATGGCCGTGGTGTCTTACTCTACCTACGCCAAGAAGGTCGTGGCATTGGTTTATTAAATAAAATCAAAGCGTACAACCTGCAAGATCAAGGCGCCGATACAGTAGAAGCCAATGAGCGATTAGGTTTTGGTGCAGACATGCGTCAATACGATATGTGTCAGCCAATGTTGGAACATTTAGGGGTTAAAGCTATTCGTTTAATGACTAATAATCCACGTAAAGTGAAGGCTTTATCTGAAGCTGGAGTTGATGTTGTAGAGCGTGTTTCTATTGAAGTGGGACGTAACCCGCACAATGATGGTTATTTGAATACTAAGGCTGCTAAGCTAGGCCATTATTTAAAAACCACAGCCAAAGTGGATATTAGTCATCAGGATGACGACGCTTAAGACGGCATAAAGTGATGAGTTATGAGTAACTCATCACTTTCGCAACGATAGCCGCTTGATCGATACCTACATCAGCCAACTGCTCTGCTGGCGATGCGTGCTCAATGTAGCGATCAGGAATGCCCATTAACTGGCACGGGATTCTGATACCTTCCGCAGATAAATATTCTAATACCGCAGACCCTGCGCCACCCATAATTGCATTTTCTTCAATGCAGATAAGCCGGTCATGGGACTGAGCTAATTCTGTTACTAACACTTCATCCAGTGGCTTCACAAAGCGCATATCAGCAATACTGATTTCAATACCTTGTTCAGCTAATTCTTCTGCTGCGGCTAAAGCAAAGTTCACACATGAACCAAAAGCTAATATTGCAATAGATTTACCATCTTTTGCATTAGCATCAATGCTTCGCTCACGACGCATAATGCCTTTGCCAATGGGTAGTAATTGCATTTGAACTTGCGCTTCAATACCCGTTCCCGAACCACGTGGATAACGCACAGCCGCTGGGCCTTGATATTGATAACCGGTATATAACATTTGGCGGCACTCATCTTCGTTCGACGGTGCCATTATTACCATGTTTGGAATTGGACGTAAGAAGCTGTAATCATACGCGCCGTGATGCGTTGGGCCGTCTTCACCCACCAGCCCTGCACGATCGATGGCAAACATCACGTCTAAGTTCTGCAAGGCAATATCATGGATTAACTGATCATAACCACGTTGCAAAAAGGTTGAATAAATCGCGACGACTGGCTTAGCGCCTTCGCATGCCATGCCACCTGCCAATGTCACCGCATGCTGTTCAGCAATGGCAACATCAAAATAGCGTTTAGGGTACAGTTCAGAGAAACGAATCATATCCGAGCCTTCACGCATCGCAGGGGTAATCCCCATCAAGCGTTCATCGACCTCCGCCATATCACACAGCCAATTACCAAACACATTAGAATAGGTCTGCTTAGCAATACCCGCTGGCACATTTGTATGCTGCTTTTTTAGCGCATGATATTTAATTTGCTGTTCTTCGGCTAATGCAAAACCCTTACCTTTTTTCGTCACAATGTGAAGAAACTTAGGCCCAGGCAATTTTTTAAGATTGGCTAAAGTATGCACCAACTCTTCGGTATCATGGCCGTCAATCGGGCCATAATAATTAAAACCAAGTTCTTCAAAAAGAATACCTGGGGCAATCATGGCCTTCATGTGCTCTTCGGTTTTGCGCATGAATTTCCAAGCGGTGGTGCTTTTTTGCAATATTTTTTTGCTGCCTTCACGGAAGGAGGTGTACGTTGGGCTAGACCATAGGCGGGTAAAATACTTATTCAGCGCACCAACGTTATCTGAAATGGCCATGTCGTTATCGTTAAGAATAACCAACATATCGGCTTTCTCATGACCTGCATGGTTTAACGCTTCGAATGCCATTCCTGCAGTCATCGCTCCATCACCAATAATAGCAACCGCTTGATGATCGTTACCCATAGCGCGCATGCCAAGACTCATGCCCATCGCCGCACTGATAGACGTACTAGAATGACCTACACCAAAGGTATCGTATTCACTTTCACTGCGCAGTGGAAAAGCGGCCGGGCCTTCTTTGCTGCGAATGCTGGGCATTTGCTCACGACGGCCGGTAATAATTTTATGCGGATAAGCTTGATGACCAACATCCCAAACTAACTTATCGTTGGGGGTATCAAAAACGTAATGAAGAGCGGTTGTTAATTCAACCACACCAAGGCCTGCACCAAAGTGTCCACCAGATTGGCCAACACTGTAGATAAGATATTCGCGTAACTCGTGATTAAATTGCTCAAGTTGATCGAGAGCCAATAAGCGCAAGTCTGCCGCATTGGTCACAGAGTCCAATAACGGAGTAGTTGGTCTTTCATTGGGTATTTCAGTAAACATGCACTTCACGATTTTGGCTGGCCAGTAGAGAAGAAGGCATATCACATTCCCTCCCAAGCACTTATTCATTATAGAAAAGGAGCTATTCTACCCGTCTAGCTCGGTAAGTAGAACCTATTAACAACCGATAACCAGCAATAAGAACCAATAGTGCGTCCTTATTTGAGCTGTTTTTTATACTCATCGATGTATCAAAAGAAGATTAATGGTCACGAGTAATAATATAATCGGCCAAATATTCGAGGGCAGAAGTATCACCCGCAAGGTTTTTTAATGCGCCTAACGCTAATTGTTGTAACTGTTTGGCTTTCTCTTTCGCACCTGTTAAGCCTAGTAGCGAAGGATAAGTCGGCTTATTGAGTGCCATATCGGCTCCCTGCTGTTTACCCAGAGTTGCGGTATCACTTTCGATATCAAGAATGTCATCCTGCACCTGAAACGCAAGACCAATGGCATTAGCATAAACGGTTAACTGCGCTAATGTTGCTTCATCGGGCTGGCCGCAATGCGCTCCCATCAATACACTCATCCGTATCAGCGCACCGGTTTTATGCCCGTGCATACGTTCCAAATGAGCAAGATCGACCTCTTTACCCACCGAAGCAAGGTCAATGGCTTGGCCTGCGACCATACCGGATGCACCTGAACCTTGGCTTAGTAAACTCACCAATTTTAAACGCTGGGCCATAGAAAAATCAGCAGACATATCCGCTAAAATTTCAAATGCTCCCGTTAATAACGCATCACCGGCTAGAATCGCAGTCGCTTCATTAAATTTAATATGGCAGGTAGGTTGTCCGCGGCGTAAAGCATCATCATCCATTGCGGGAAGATCGTCATGAACCAGCGAATAACAGTGCACCATCTCAACCGCAGCCATCGCGATATCCACACGTGCATCAACAATCCCCATTGCTTGAGCCGTCGCTTGAACCAAAAAAGGACGTACCCGTTTACCACCGTTTAATAGGCTATAAGCCATAGCATCGGCAAGATAAGGGTCGCTAATATTGAGATGTTTTAACGCAGAGTTCAGTGCGTATTCGCAGCGTTGCTGACTCGCAAGTAATTGTTGGTTAAAGGTCGCCGGTAACGTCATAACAATTAATCTTCGTCTTCAATCGATGGGGTATTAAAAGGCTGAGCTTCCATCTGGCCATTTTTTTGTAATAACAACTGAACTTTCTGCTCGGCTTTCGCCAAAGCATTTTGACAATCGCGGGTATATTTAATGCCCTGTTCAAACGCCTTTAAAGAATCTTCTAAACTCATTTCGCCAGACTCCATACGCTCAACGAGACTTTCTAATTCCGCCAGAGATTGTTCAAAATGGAAGGTTGTTTTCGCCATGGGTCACCTGTGTTTTCTGCTTAAACCATCACTTAGTCGCGCCACACTAACTGAGCGTTCCTTTCTAATCAAGTGAGTAATTAACAGTTAATTCATGTAGTTACTTTACGGCAGAATAAAAATCTTTGTCTACACTTTTGTTATACACCTTCATATACCCTTAATTTTGAAAGAGCTAAAGGAGTAGCAGTGGATCTCGCATCTCTGATTGGAATATTAGGCGCCTTCGGCCTAGTGATAATGGCAATGGTGCTCGGCGGCGACATAATGATGTTCGTCAACATACCTTCATTGCTTATTGTTGTCGGCGGCAGCTTGTTTGTTGTTTTAATGAAATTTGAAATCGGCGCATTTTTCGGATCTTTTGGCATTATTGCTAAAGCGTTTATGTTTAAAGTTAGTAAGCCTGAAGAAATCATCGAAGAAACCGTCGAACTTGCCGGCCTTGCACGTAAAGGTGGCCTGCTCTCATTAGAAGGCAAAGAAGTAAGTAATGACTTTTTAGCCAAAGGCATTCAGCTGCTCGTGGATGGCCATGACCCAGAAGTCGTCAAAGCTTTACTCAGTAAAGATATGAAAATGGCCCAAGAACGTCACAAATACGGGGCTACCTTCTTTACTCACATGGGTGACGTAGGTCCCGCGATGGGCATGATCGGCACATTGATTGGGCTTGTAGCCATGCTGGCGAACATGGATGATCCTAAATCCATTGGTCCTGCCATGGCCGTTGCCCTATTAACAACCCTCTATGGAGCCATGATGGCAACCATGATTATGATTCCCTTTGCCGACAAACTGCTTTTGCGAGCTGAACAAGAAGGACTCATTCAATCCATGATCATTGATGCCTTAATCGCCATTCAAGGTGGCCAGAATCCTCGAGTTATTGAAGCGATGCTGCAAAACTACGTGAAAGAGAAACAACGCGTGATACCGGAGTAATCAAGCATGAGTGATGAGGAAGAAGAAGTCTGTGAATGCCCTGCCGGGATTCCTGCATGGGTAATGACGTTTGCAGATTTAATGTCACTACTGATGTGTTTCTTCGTTTTATTATTATCATTTGCCGAAATGGACGCGTTAAAATTTAAGCGTTTAGCGGGCGAGCTGCGCATGGCATTTGGGGTGCAAACTGAAATTAATGCCTCTGACCCACCGAAAGGTACCAGCGTGATTGCCAAGCATTTTAGTCCTTCCATTCCTGAGCCCACACCTATTAATGAAATACGACAAAAGACCAGCGACTTAACCAAAAGCAGCTTAGAAGTGCTGTGCCAAGACGAATTTACTCAGCAAAAAGAGCGTCAAGGCGATGAAGGTCAAAAGACTCGGGAAATTGTTGTGCCCAAGGATTCTGCGGCGGCTGAGAAAAAAGCCGAAGAAACGGCGGTAGAGATTGCTGCAGAATTAGAAACAGAAGTCTCCAGCGGCAAAATTGAAGTTGAAACTCAGGGTAAAAAAATCATCATTCGTATTCGAGAAAATGGCGCCTTTAAATCGGGCTCCGACTATATCGATGATAAATTCTTACCGGTTATCGATAAAATACGAGAGGTTTTAGTGAACCTTCCTGGGCGTATTTCAGTTGAAGGGCATACCGATAACATCCCCTATCAAGGAGGCCGTTTTCGCTCCAACTGGGCTTTATCATCTGCCCGCGCAGCAGCCTTTGCTGAAGAATTATTCATTGCGCCAGAAATGGGCCAAGAAAGATTTCAAGTGGTTGGTCATGGCGACGTTCGGCCTTTGGTTGAAAATACCGATGCGGAATCACGCGCACGAAACCGTCGTGTCGAAATCATCATCTTACAAACAACTGAAAATGACGATGATGATAAACCACTTATAGAGAATCCAGACAAAGACATGAACGACGCGCTTAATGCAAAACCTGAAGACTTTGAACTCGATGCTAATGATATTTTTTAAGCCTATGAAATTATTTAAAAGGAGCAGTAATGACAAATGAACGTCGCCGATTTTTTCGCATCGATGATGAGGCTGAAATCAGTTTTAAAACGATCAGTGATGAAGAATATGAAGCTTGGGGAGATGGCCAAAAAGATGAAGAAGGCGAAAACCTGGCTAAATTAGAAGCGGAATTAAGCATGACGCTCGCACATTTAAAAAGCCAGCACCCTCAATTAGCAAAAATTTGTGAGCTGTTAAATCAGAAAATTAATTTTGCCATGTGCTCACACTCCAAAACCCATGGTTTTATTGATAATGGTGAGTTAAGGCCCATTAATTTAAGTGCCTGTGGTATTGCTTTTCATACGGATCAGGATATTCCTAAAAATGAAAATATATTACTGCAGCTAAAGCTGAAACCCTCCAATGTTGCCATCGTCACAACAGGCAAGGTAGTAGGCGCAGGAATCACCAATGGCAAAAATATTGTTCGTATCGATTTTCAAGATTTAGGGGGAAGCAATCAAGACTTGTTAATGCAGCACCTATTTCAAGTACAGAGCCGAGAATTGAAAAAGCAGCGGGATAATAATTAATCAATTAAATAGAGCCTGAATTGATCCATGTATTATTCAGTTTGTAACAATTCTGTGGCAATTTGAGCCAAGTTATTTTAAATCATTGCAAAGACGACTTGAATCCGTAATCTAGCAAAATAAACTTAGCCATACTAATTTAGTATTAGTGGGAGCTAACCGTGAAAATAACAATAAAAGCACCTCAAAAGAGCAGTCACATGATGAAAAAAATACTCACAATGGCATTAGGCACCGGCTTAATGTTAAGCAGTCTTGAATCCCAAGCCTTCACCCAACCAACCCACAAGCGCTTAGTTGAAGATGCGGTCGCATACATGGCCGCACATCCTGATACGACCAATTTCGCTAAATTATCCGCCACAGTACAAGCCGCTGGCTATTCCCTCGAACAGTTTGCCGACGCACTGGGCCAAGGCGCTCGCGATGTTGATGATTTTGACGATACTTATCTATGCGGCGCGGTCACAGGAGACTGTGTACCAGCGCCTGTCTTTGGTGTCGGTAGCTTTGTCGCAACGTATACCGCTTGGTGGCATTTTCAAAACCATTCTCGTGGTGGCGACGTCCACGGCAATGATCTTGCCGGTTATAACTACAGCCAAATTCCAGTCAAAGGCACAGAAGATACGCTGCTAGGCACTTGGCTAGTCGGCGATCACCTAGACGATGGTAAAGGTGGCATGACAGGTTGGTGTTTCTGGCGCTGGTGCAATGAAGATTCAGAATACAATTCCTACGAAATTACCGCCAAGAACTACAGCGTAGGCAGCTACAATAACAAATCACACTATGAAAATTTCGAAAAAGCAGCTTTTCAGCCCATCGATAACTTGGGCCAATACTGGTACAACGAATTTATTAAAACACCAACGGTACAAACTCTAGGCTTTGCATTGCATACTACCGACTTGTTGCAACCGCACCATACTTGGACCACATCAGCGAACAACCACGGTGGTTGGGAATCTTGGGTTGAAGACAACTATGATGCAAAAGATATGAACAACGATGCCGCGATTACGGAAGCCATGAACAGCTTCACACCTATTCCTGTAGGCCAGAATGATATTCGCCCATTGTTAACCGAAGGTGGCGCTATTTCTTATGGCCAAGGTGGAATTGTATTAAGTAGCACCAGTGATGCGGATCGCTCTGAAGTTGCAGCGACGGTGATTCCTCATGCAATTGCCATGGTTGTGCATGTGCTTAACCATGCGGTTGAACGCTTTTAAGCTGCTCTATTTCTCGGCGGCCATTGCGGCCGCCAATTTATAATTCCTTTGGTTAGTTCATGAAAAAAATTACTGCTCTTCTCTGCTCCGTTATATTTTTATATTCCCAATTCATTCAAGCAAAAGTTCAATACGATATTAAAAACCCGAACATTGTGGCCACGATGGGCGAGTTAGTGTTGAGCGCCGATACGGTAGAAATGTTCTGGCATGCTTACAACCATCCCAGTCGACCAATTACTCCACCGCAAGCCATGCAACGGATTATCGATGATGCTCTATTAGCCCAGCACGCTCGCCAAACATTAGCGCTTGATGTGCTCAATAGTGCCAATAAAGTAGGGTTCGCCAACGACGTTATGTTAGAAGACAGAGCGACGGCATTAATTCGGAAGACTTACGAAAAAGATTTAGTCACAACAATAAAATTGCTACCTAAAGGACTCGATAGTCTTTACCGTTTTAATGATGAAATCACCGAAGTTAAACTGGAAAATTTGATGACGCTGAAAGCTGCGTTAATGATTAAAGCCAGCCCTAAGCAAGAAGCTATCGCAAAAAAAACCATTATTGCTAACATCGATTTTTCACCGGCTAATTTAACCTCAAGACTCAAGCAATTGAGCCTATGGGATATCTACCGTCGTCAAAATGTCCAAGGCCGATTAGCAATACATAAAGCCGATTTAAACCATCTAAAAGGTCAGGTAAAACAACGCATCGGCTCCTTAGTCGTATTAGCCTGGGCCGAAGAAAACTTAAGCTCTCAAGACTACAGCGCAATAAAGCAAATTTTGCTGAATGAGCAACAAAAAACACGTCTATTAGAAAGCATGGGGCTGCACGCTGATGTTCACGATGACAACCCAGCCTTGCGTGAGAAGGCAAAAAGTATCAGTGAAGAAAAAATCAAACAATTTTATCAAACCAATAAAGAAGAGTTTGAAGTTGTTGAACGGGTCAAGGTTCGACATATTCGGGTCGACAATCAAGAACTGGCTGATCAAGTCGTGACTGAAATAAAAGCAGGATTAGACTTCTCAGCAGCGATTAAAAAATATTCGATCGCGGATGATAAGAACACACCGACTCCAGGCGACCTAGGTTGGCTAAAACGCAGTGATAAAAATCGCAGCTGGCTACATGCTGTTGCGTTTATGCAACAGGCAGGAAAAGTTTCAGCTCCGTTTAGAAGTCCGCAAAATCAAGGCGATATTGTTTACGAAATTCTTTTTGCCGACAAGCGCATCGACGGTCACCTACCCTATACCGACCCAACCGTTCATTATGAAGCGAGCCGCGATATTGCATTAAAAGAATTACGCGAAGAGTTTGCCTCACTGCAATCGCGACTGCGCAACAGTGCCGATATACACCTCAACCAAGCGGCGTTAAATTAAGGTTTATTATGCGACTTTTTCTTAGCCTCACGATCCTCGCGGTTACTAGTCTCATTATATTTTGGCAACCAAATTCAACGGTTTTATTTTGGCAAGACAGTATTGCAGAGTCTAATATCTTGCCAACTGAACCGAAGAATACCACGATCACTTCCAATAACATCGATCACCAAGCGCTATCTAAAAATCATGAGATTCAGTACAACGACCGTCGCGATAACACACACGATGAAATAACTGAAAATTTCATCCCAAATCCCGAGGCGGTTGCTTCCATGCAAAAAGCTCGCTTGGAAGGTGACTCAAGAGCACCCAAACTGGGTGAACACCATGAACGCGAGACTCCCACAGAAGCAGAACTTGGCGACCATGAACAATACTTAGAATACGAACGTCGTCAGCAAAAGCGTATTTATCGAGCTTACGTCGATGCCAGTAAGATCAAAACCGCACAATTACGTAGCATGATAGAACAAGGTAAAACCGAAGGTGTGAGTGCAGCAGAAATTGAGTTTGCCGAAGAAAAGATCCGCGGCATTGAAGAAATGGCAATCACACTGCAACAAGACTTTCCCGAGATTATGGATGATAGTTATCAACCACCAGCCGATTGGCTAATTGAAAATCTAGGGAAAGATGACAATTCTATTAAATCTGATCAAACCAAGGCCAATATTGCACAATAATTGTTCTTTAAGTGCCCTTCTCGCCCTTCTGGATATCCCTATTTAATCCAATATAGGTATACTAGCCGTTATGAATATTAAAAGATGCCAGGAGCATAACGCCTAGTGAGTAAACCTCGGAATAATAAACCTCAAGATCCACACGCCGCACGCGAAGCTAAGAATTATGACAATCCGGTGCCAAGCCGTGAGTTCATTCTTCAAACCTTAATTGATTTAGCAACTCCTTCGACCTACGAAGAAGTCTGCGCTGCGCTGCATGTTGATGACGAGGATCGTACCGAAGGAGTACGCCGTCGGTTAATTGCTATGGCTCGTGATGCCCAGATAGACAGCAATCGCGGTCGCCAAACTTACTTCCCGCTTGATCCGAAAAAAATCGCCATTGGTCTTTTACAAGGCCACAAAGATGGTTACGGATTTTTGATTCGTGAAGAAGGTGACGATGTTTACATCTCGAACAATCAAATGCGTAAAGCTTTCCATGGTGACAAAGCCATGGTTCGTATTACCGGCACCGATCGTCGCGGTCGCTTAGAAGGTCAGATCGCTAAGGTTGTTGAGCATAATACAACGCACATTGTGGGTCGCTATTTTGAAGAAGCCGGTGGTGGTATTGTTCGCCCCGATAGCAAGCGAGTGAGTCATGAAGTGGTGATCGCCGCTAAAGATCGCAATGGTGCGAAACACGATCAGTTCGTTAATGTTGAAATTATACAGCAGCCACGCGCCGGTGAAATGATCACGGGCCGAGTTGTTGAAGTGCTGGGTAATAACTTAGCACCCGGTATGGAGATCGAAGTGGCTATTCGTAGCCACGATATTCCAAATACTTGGACAAAAGAATTACTGGAAGAGCTAAAATCTATTCCAGAAGAAGTCATCGAGAAAGATAAGAAGAAGCGTATTGATTTGCGCGACCTGCCGTTTGTCACCATTGATGGTGAAGACGCTCGTGATTTTGATGATGCCGTTTATGTTGAAAAAAATAAGCGCACCAATGGCTGGCGTTTATTTGTTGCCATTGCCGACGTATCTCATTACGTCCCTGTGGGTAGCGAACTGGACAAGGAAGCGACAAAGCGCGCAACCTCGGTTTACTTTCCAGAAAACGTAGTGCCGATGCTGCCTGAAGTTATTTCCAATGGCTTGTGCTCACTGAATCCTGAAGTCGACCGTCTAGTCATGGTCTGCGAAGTAACCATCAGTGAAAAGGGCAAGATGTCAGGCTACAAGTTTTTCGAAGCCGTGATCCACAGTCACGCACGCCTAACCTACAATCTAGTGTGGGAAATGCTGCAAAAGCCGATGACGGACGATGGTAAAAAATGGCGTAAGCATTACCGCCCTGTCGTGCCTCACTTAGAAACAATGTATAGCCTGTACAAAATATTGCGTAAAGGCCGTACTAAACGTGGTGCCATCGATTTCGAAACCCAAGAAACAAGAATAGAATTCGATAGCGAACGTAAGATTAGCCAAATTGTTCCAACGACGCGTAACGATGCTCACATGATCATCGAAGAGTGTATGTTGATGGCGAACGTGTGTGCCGCTGATTTCTTGAGCCGCTACAACGTGCCTGCGTTATTCCGTGTGCATAATGGCCCAAGCGATCAGAAACTCGATAACCTAAGAGAATTCTTAGGGGAAATGGGATTGAGCATGGCCGGTGGTGATCCATCGCCAAGCCATTACCAAGCGCTGCTAAAACAAATTGCCGATCGTCCTGATGCTAAATTAATTCAGACGGTTATGCTGCGCTCGTTAAGCCAAGCGGTTTATCAGCCAGAAAACGAAGGCCACTTTGGTTTAGCGTTTGATGCTTACGCACACTTCACTTCACCGATTCGTCGTTAT
>Ga0209305_1000132_pt1 | contig 54257 bp, 52 predicted proteins | sample COGITO_mtgs_1103_FD_184792 | JGI IMG/M metagenome (GOLD analysis project Ga0209305, IMG submission 184792) | Pelagic marine microbial communities from North Sea - COGITO_mtgs_110321 (SPAdes) (version 2) | ecosystem: Environmental > Aquatic > Marine > Epipelagic ...
TGTTTGAATTCAGTACTAAAACTACGACGTTGTTTTTTCATTAAACACCTCTTTCTTAGGGGAATATTACCACCTAAAAACGTGTTCGGGTTTAGTTTGCCACTTCACTTTGACTGATAAAAATCATCACTTCCTTCTAACCAGGTATCTAAAAATTGTGGTGAACTCTCGTAATCATAATCGTTGGTCTTGCTTTTTGGTCTTCCCAATTTATCAAGATAATTAACTGTTACCGTTGCACTAAGCGCTAAAATGATACGGCCATCGCTATTTGTATTAAATATTAACTGTTCTAATGAAATTGAAATTTCTTTATCAGAAAAGGCATTAACTTGATATTTTTGCTCAGCTAACGCGGTAACGCTTGACACAAATTCATCTTGCGGATTGTTTACTATTAAGTAGCTATTCATTTTAGTAAACAGCTCCTTTCCTTTATCAGAATCTCCCGTTGATGCACCTACCGCTGCACCTACAACCGCTCCACTTGCAGCACCTATCCCAGCTAAAATAGGAGAACAAAAAACGAAAAATGGGCCACAAAACAAGCCGCTCACTGCTCCAGCGGTAGCTCCTGAATAACCACCCGTTTTTGCATCATCCATAATCGCGTTACTGTTACTCAATCCAAATATTTGTCTATTACCATTATCCGGTTTTGATATTAATGACACCGTATCGCCTGGCTGAACAATATTCATCCGAGAGGTGGTGCTGCACGCGAATACGGATAAGACTGTTAAAGAAATAATTACTTTGTGGGTCAATGTTTTACTGAAATTCACATCAATATTCTTTTTTAATTATTATGGGAAGCAGAAAGTACGCTCTATATAAGGTTTAGTCAATTATATGAAAAATGCTTGGATCGCCTTTTACTTTTGCCACAACGACGCCTAGTTCTGCATCAAGCAAATATGATCGTCTATGCGATCCCCTCCAAATTGCTGCGCCCCATCTGCATATAACAATTTCGTAACAAGTGCGTTATTTTGGTTATTAATAGGCTATTAGACATATCAAATTATCATAATAGAATCTGTTTTAAATATGCTAAAGTTCTATGCATATAGATTTTTAGCATATTAACCTCTTAACATGGAGTCCGTTACAAAAATGACTACCTCAATTCCATCCATTACTCACCTAAAGCAGCTCGAAGCTGAGAGTATTCACATTTTTAGGGAAGTTGCTGCTGAGTTTGACAACCCCGTTATGTTGTACAGCGTAGGAAAAGACTCATCGGTACTGCTTCACTTGGCTAGAAAAGCTTTCGCGCCGGGGGTGATTCCTTTCCCGCTTCTGCATGTTGATACCAAATGGAAGTTCAAGGAAATGATCTCCTTTCGTGATGAAATTGCCAAGAAGCATAATCTGAACTTGCTAGTTCATAGCAATCAAGAAGGTTTGGACCAAGGTGTGGGTCCCTTCACTCACGGTAGTGCAAAACATACTGACATCATGAAAACAGTGGCGTTGAAGCAAGCTTTGAATAAGTATAAGTTTGACGCAGCGTTTGGCGGCGCACGCCGTGATGAAGAAAAGTCACGAGCAAAAGAGCGCGTGTATTCATTCAGAGATGAGAACCACCGTTGGGATCCTAAAAATCAACGTCCTGAACTTTGGAGTATCTACAATAGCCAAATAAATAAAGGCGAAAGCATTCGCGTGTTCCCTATGTCTAACTGGACTGAGCTTGATATATGGCAATACATTTATCTCGAAAATATCGAAATTCCATCACTGTATTTATCCAAGTCTCGCCCTGTGGTGAAGCGTGATGGTACTTACTTCATGGTTGACGATGATCGCATGCCAATGGAACCCGGTGAAGTTCCTGAAATGCGCTCAGTAAGATTCAGAACATTAGGTTGCTACCCGCTTACTGGCGCTGTTGAATCGACAGCAGATACATTACCAGAAGTGATTCAAGAAATGCTGCTGACAAAAACCTCTGAGCGTCAGGGGCGAGTTATCGACCATGACTCATCAGGTTCGATGGAGAAGAAAAAGATGGAGGGATACTTCTAATGGCAACTAATATTGTTTGGCATAAACACGACGTTAATAAAAAAGCACGCTCAGAAGCACTTAATCAAAAACCATCGGTTATTTGGTTAACTGGTTTATCGGGCTCCGGAAAGTCAACCATCGCCAATTTGCTGGAGAAAAAACTGTATTCCGAAAGCAAGAAAACGTATTTGTTAGACGGTGACAATGTGCGTCACGGATTATGCGGTGACCTAGGCTTTGATGACAAAGACCGCGTTGAAAACATTCGTCGAATCAGTGAAGTTGCAAAATTATTTGTGGATTCAGGCACGATTGTTATCACTGCTTTTATCTCTCCCTTTAAAGCCGACCGAGCATACTGTCGTTCGCTGCTAGAACAAGGCGAATTTATAGAAGTATTCGTTGATACACCAATAGAAGTATGTGAACAACGCGATCCTAAAGGGCTATATAAAAAGGCACGCAGTGGCGATATTAAACACTTTACGGGCATTGATTCCGCTTACGAAGTACCTGAAGCGCCAGAAGTGCACTTGACATACGAAGACGAAACGCCAGAACAAACGGCGGAACGATTATTCACTCTATTGTCGACAAAAGGATTTGTATAAATGACGAGTTTTGATTTAACACCAGAACTTGCCGAAAAGGTAAAGCAGATTGCGGTGGAAGCCGGCAAGAAGATCATGGAAATCTATGATAAAGACTTTACCATTTACGACAAGTCAGATTCCAGCCCGCTGACCGACGCCGATTTGGCGGCACATCATCACATTGTTGACGGCTTAAAAGCGATATCACCCTTGCCTATTTTATCTGAAGAGTCGGCAGACATACCTTGGTCTACGCGTAAAACGTGGGTTAGGTATTGGCTTGTCGACCCATTAGATGGCACTAAAGAGTTCATTAAAAAGAACGGCGAGTTTACGGTAAATATTGCTTTAATCGAGTATGGAGTGCCCACCTTTGGTGTGGTACACGCACCCGCGATTGATAAAACTTACGTTGGCCAAGAGGATGTTGGCGCCTACAGTGAAGTGAATGGTACTCAATCCCCAATAAAAGCAAAAAAACACACTGTTGGCGAGACATGGAAAATCGTTGGAAGTCGCTCTCATCAGAGCCCTGAAATAAACAAAATCCTCGACGCTCTTGGTGGCGAAAATGAATTAGTCGCGATGGGCAGTTCTTTGAAACTTTGCCTAGTTGCTAGTGGAGAAGCCCATATGTATCCGCGCGTAGGACCTACCTGCGAATGGGATACTGGTGCAGCCCACGCTGTTGCTATTGCCGCTGGGGCAAAGGTAACCGTCTTAGATGTTGAAAATCCAATGGACGCAGACGCATCGCCACTTCGATACAACCAAAAAGACTCAGTCTTAAACCCCTATTTCTTGGTAAGTTGCTAACATGAATAACGAAAACGAACTACTTCAAACCGACATATTGTCGTACTTAGACCAACACGAAAATAAAGACCTTCTGCGCTTTTTAACCTGCGGGAGCGTCGATGACGGCAAGAGTACCCTAATCGGGCGGCTGCTATATGATTCAAAAATGATTTATGAAGATCAGCTCGCGGCAATTACTAAAGACAGCGTAAAAAGCGGAACAACCGGTGAAAAAGTTGACCTAGCATTGCTAGTCGATGGCCTGCAGTCAGAGCGAGAGCAAGGCATTACTATTGATGTTGCCTACCGCTATTTTAGTACTGAAAAACGTAAATTTATTATTGCCGATACCCCCGGACATGAACAATATACGCGCAATATGGTTACCGGCGCATCCACATGCGATCTGGCCATTATTCTTGTTGATGCTCGTGCTGGCGTGAAAACTCAAACTAGACGTCATTCATTCTTAGTCTCTTTACTGGGTATAAAGCATATTATTGTTGCCGTTAACAAAATGGACTTAATGGACTATAGACAAGACGTTTATGAGCAAATACAAAAAGACTACATGGAATTTTCCAAACAACTAACGATCCCAGACATTCGCTTTGTACCACTGTCGGCACTTGAAGGTGATAACGTTGTTACGCGCAGTGAAAATACGCCTTGGTTTAAAGGTGATTTACTGATGGAGTTACTTGAAAACATCCAAATTACGCAACAGCAGCATCAAGATTTTCGATTCCCAGTACAATATGTCAACAGACCTAACTTGGACTTTAGAGGCTTTGCAGGAACCATCGTTTCGGGTTCAATCAAACCTGGGGACGCAGTGACTGCTTTACCTTCTGGAAAAACGTCGACGGTGAAGACGATTTATACCTTCGACGGTGATTTAGAGGTCGGCTATGCGCCAAATGCGGTAACGTTAACGTTAAATGACGAAATAGACATTTCTCGCGGTGACATGATCGTCAAGTCTGATGCACTGCCCTTGCAGTCTAATGCATACAAAACACATATGGTTTGGATGTCTGAAGAGGCGCTCATTCCAAATAAGCAATTTAGCTTTAAATTTGCAACTAAGAAAGTGAGTGGCAGCGTGTCGAGTATTGACTACCAAATAGATGTGAATACCTTAGAGAAAAAGAATGCTTTGCACCTCAACTTGAATGAAATAGGTGTTGCTAACATCAAATTAACTCAAGAAGTTGCCTGCGATCCGTATGCTCAAAATCGTAAGACAGGCGCGTTCATTATGATCGATCGCCTTACTAATAGTACTGTGGGTGCTGGTATGATTATTAGTGAAAACGAAGCGATTAGAGGCTCGCATGAGTACTCTGAGTTTGAGCTCGAGTTTAATTCACTCGTAAGAAAACACTTCCCACATTGGAACGCAACCGACATTAGTCAATAGCTAATACGAAATAGCTAAATAGCTAAATAGTCCATTAATTAGTTAAGTTTAGGGAATGCAGCGAGAGTGTCGTTGCATTCCCTTTTTATTCGTATCAACTAAACATAAATGTGCTAACAAAGATGTAAATTGACTATACTGGCCACTTCATATTCCTAAAAAATAGGTTATGCTTGGTTTTAATAAGCAAGAAGCTGGCTAGACATTTCGTCATCATTAGAAAAACTCAAACAAATCAGTTGATAACGAGCAATTTTGAACGGATAAGGTACATCATAAAGCATCAGCTGACCGCCTACTTTAGGAACATCCATTGCGAAACAACGCGAGAAACAATAAGAAGAACAATAGGATAGCGACATAATGAATTGGGAACAAATTCTCGTTTTAGTAGTTTTTATTGGCACTATTGGCGGGCTTGCTTTAACTAATAAACGTCCCTCCAGTGTTTTTGCCGTAAGCATGCTGTTATTACTGTTAGCGCAACAAATTTCGCTTGAAGAAATTCTAAAAAATGTCACTAATACAGGCCTCGTAACACTAGTGTTACTCTTACTTCTGAGCCACTCCATCGACAAGACTGCTTTCATAAAACGTCTTGGCAGAGCAATTGTAAGAAAATCATTCACGCAAAGCTTTTGGCGTATGTTTGCCGTTACATTCACATCTTCAGCGCTGCTCAATAACACAGCCATTGTTGCTAGTCTTATAGGACCCATTAAACAAAACCAACTACATGCCCCTTCCCGATTATTAATTCCTTTATCTTATGCGGCAATACTAGGCGGTACCGTGACATTAATTGGTACATCCACCAATTTAATTGTTGATAGCTTCTTGATTGAGCATGGACACCCTGGGTTCAACTTTTTCGATTTTACCTTGTTTGGCCTAACAGCAGGTTTAGCTTGTGGGGTACTGTTGTTTTTTCTATCACCTTTGTTACCTAACATTGCGAGTAATGAAAGCAGCTATCAAAGCTATTTTTTGGAAGCGGATGTTGAAGCAGCATCCGAGTTAATTGGCAAAACTGTTGAGGAAAACCACCTGCGCAACTTGCCCGAATTATTTCTTGTAGAAATAGTACGTCGAAATGTCGTTATGTCACCCGTCACCCCTGATATGGTAATCGAAGAAAATGACAAATTAATCTTCTCTGGCAATGTGCAAAAAATGGATAATATCGCCCATATAAAAGGCCTCACTATGTTTGCGGAAGCCGACGGCCTATTACGCGACAATTTAACTGAAGTGATTGTATCTAATCGTGCGCCTATCATTGATAAAAGCTTAAAAGAAGTTGGCTTCAGGGCTTTGTTTGATGCCGCGGTGGTTGCGATACGCAGAGACGGCGAACAAATATCGGGTAAATTAGGTGAGTTAAAACTGCAAGCCGGTGATTTTTTATTGCTTGCAACTGGCTCTGACTTTGCAGGCCGAGATAATATTTCTAAAAACTTTTTTATTGTGTCGGAGCAAAAAATCACCCGCAAACTCAAGCCATGGCAAGAGGCATTTACGCTTTTCGGCTTTGTTATTACTGTTGTTTTAGCTGCGACATCAATCGTTCCATTAGCGATTGGTCTACTGTTCTTTGCTGCAAGCTTATCACTAATAAAGGTGTCATCAGTTGGAGAAATAAAACGCCATCTCCCGGTTAATCTAATATTAGTCATTGTGGGGGCTCTAAGTCTAGCTACAGCGCTTGAGAGCAGCGGCATTATTGCCTTAGCCACAGACCAATTGACACCTATTATTGGCGATATGTCGCCAATCGTTGCATTGATTTTAGTCTACGTCATGACCTTACTGCTTACCGAGTTTGTGACCAACAACGCAGCGGCAGCCCTAATGTTTCCTTTTGCTTACGGGATCGTGAACGCAATGGGACTGCCATTAATGCCCTTCGCACTCGCCGTTGCTTTCGCAGCTAGCGCTAGCTTTATCTCGCCTTATGGATATCAAACTAATTTAATCGTATTTAGTGCTACCAATTACAAGTTTAAAGACTTTGTTAAGTTAGGAACGCCTGTTTCTATCCTCTACTCTAGTATTGTGTTGTCGCTGCTGAGTTGGGTTTATTTTTAAGCTGCATTACGAAGCCGATAAGTAGCGTTCAATAGAGACTAGTAATGATTTGCGTCTAATTGGCTTAGTTAAGTATTCATTCATGCCAGAAGCCAAGGCGGCAGCATAGTCTGCTTTCATTGCATTTGCTGATAAACCAATAATAGGAACATCGTTGTAACCTTTTTCGCGAATGGCTTTAGTTGCATCGAGACCGCTTAGCATTGGCATTTGGATATCCATTAATATCAAGTCATAGTGTGGCGCGTTTGTAAACTTTGTAATCGCTTGATTACCATCTTCAGCGATATCAAACGTTAAACCAAATGACCGCAACATTTCACCTGCCACAAGCTGATTAATACTGTTATCTTCTACCAATAAAACGTGCCCCATAAACTGTGCTTCGACATCGCCGGACGAGTGCACTGACGATAGCGATTGTTGATGAGAATGCTCCTCAGAAGCATCGTCATATCCGTATAATAATTGAGCGAAGTTATAAAACTGATTTGGCGTGAATGGATGTTGCAGCACAGGGCACTGCCATTGCGATTTTAAAATAGTATTTAGTTGATTAGGCTGCGTATTGACGATGCTTGCAAAGCTTATCTTGCGTTTTTTTAGTTCCTCAATGAGTCCTTGCAGGCTGCGCGCTTGACGACCATCTCGAATGTCTAAAATGACCATATGCGTTGGCGTTAAAGCAGTCAGATGCGCCTCCCACTCCAACAGCGGCTGATAGTCGACATGGCTAGAAATATGCTTGATATAGTCACGGTAAAGCATGGGTTCATTGCTGTCACACAGGTACAATATAGGCCTTTGAAAGCTTTCTTCAGCATCAGCTAATAAGTTCTGCTGTTCATCTTCTTGATGCTGCAGTTTAAAGGTACAAGTGAACACACTGCCTTTGCCCAGTTCAGACGTGACTGATAACTCTCCACCCATCAGTGTCATTAATTGACTAACAATCGTCAAACCAAGGCCAGTCCCTCCAAACTTCCTACTGATGGATTCATCCGCTTGTTTAAACGGTTGAAAAATCGTATCTATTTGTTGTGCATCTAGTCCTATACCAGTATCTGCTATAGAAACTTTTAAGAAAAAGCCATCCGATTGCTCATCATTGGCATATAAAAATGATATTTTAATATGACCTTTATGCGTAAATTTGGTCGCGTTATTGGTTAAGTTCAGCAGAACTTGTGATATACGCAAGGGATCTCCGACTGCATTTATTGGTAGCAGTGGATCGACGTAAAGAGCAATATCCAGATTTTTTTCAGAAGCTCTTACCAAAGATACTGACAGCAAGGTGTCAAATAATGACGAAAATGAAAACAGGCTATTTTCAATTTCTAGTTTGCCAGCTTCAATTTTAGAAAAGTCTAAAATGTCGTTTATTACATTCATTAGAATTTGAGACGAATACGAAATTTTCTCTAGATTATTTTTAATTTCGGAATTGGGGTTTTGACGCAGAGAAATATCTACTAGGCCTACAATACCATTCATAGGAGTTCTAATTTCATGACTCATATTTGCAAGAAAAATACTTTTTGATGCATTCGCTTTTTCTGCCAAAAGTTTGGCTTCTTTTAACTGGTTGTTAAGCTGCTGTGAGTGTTCTAGCAACTCCTTTGTTTGGATGTTTTTTTGATTAAATACATTTGCTGCGCGAGCGAGTTTTCCAATTTCATCGTTTCTTTTAATAAAAGGAATAGCAAAGTCGCTATCGCCCTTGGCTAGTTGCTCAAACACATTGGTAATCGCTTTTATCGGATTGATGAGTCGGAAAGCACCAAAAAAGGCGACCACAAAAGTCACAAGTAAGCCAGTAAGAGACGAAATATTGATTTGAGTTTGTGCCTCCTCAATATTGGCTTTAATACTCTCATTTGTCTGCAAAGAGTATGCTGCCGCTCGGCTCGACAAATCGTTGGCTAAATACAGAAATTCATTGGCAGAACCGGCCATTACCACATTAACTAAAAAGGTATAGCCCTGTTGAGTGTGAGCAAGCTTACCAAATTGTTGCTCTATCGCTGCTACTTGCTGTGTGAGTCGCTCGCGAGCATTGCTGTTCAGCATCGTTTGCTGAATAACACCGCGCGCTGACATTAGTGCATCTACAACAGCCTGTTTCAATTTCGAACTCGGGTCTAAGTGGTATTGAAATGTGAGTGTTTCTGCGTTTAGTAAGTGAAAAAACAGATTTTGTAGGCCTTTTCTTTCACTTTCTACTGACTCATCTTGCAATATTTTTTTAATTTCAAGAAGCACGCCCGTTTCCAAGAACTCATCGCTTTGTTCTTTAGCAGTGACCACGGAAGAAAAATTTTCTTGATACTCATCTAAATGCAGCTGCATTGCCGCTAACTTTTCGATAGTGTTATCGTCAGAGTGATAGGCTGGCAAATTATTAGTGATTAAGTTAAGTCTCTCTCTTAACTCGATAATTAATGCATTAAATTGACTTATCGACGACGAACTGCCCGTATCTTTAAAAATTAAAACATAGCGCTGTAGAGCTAATACATCTCGCTCCAATTCTTTAAATACACGTTCTTCCGCTGACGTATTTTGATAATCTTGGAATGCTTTGACCAGTTTGCTTTGATTGTTTTTGGTAAAGAAAAACTGGCCCATTAGAATGAGAATAAAAATAAACAGCAGTAGTAATATTTGTGTTTGTAATGAAGTCTTCATGTTGCCAATATGTGTGCCCTTGAATTTATAGTTTACTCGCTTTTCTGCTTATCGGCGTGAAAGCTTAGGCACTTAAGAACTCATACCATTTTTCTACGCTGTATTCGTAAGTAGGCATTATCGTATTCCATACAGCAACATTTTCGAAGCGTCTTTCATAACTCCCCCCCGTTCGGATATCGCCTTTATGAACGGAGATTTTGCCATCGGTTCCATTCAGGTTTTCACTTGCAGCTTTACCTTGATACCAATAGTCGAATTCGGCCTGTGACAAATACTGCTGAGAACGTTGCGGATTAGAAATATAGTAACCTTGCCTAGCGATAAAGGCACCTGGCCAACCCGATAACCACCAATTCATATATTCATAGGCAACGTCCTGCATGCGCCCTTTAGTTTGAGACGACAAACACATCACTCCATGCCAACCTCTGTAACCTTCTTTCGGAGCTGCGAAGGTAACAGGCACTCCTTGACCATTTAAACTGGAAACTGCAGGAGAAAACATGCTCTCAATGACCACACGTTTTGTTTTCATAAACCGAACCGACTCTGGTACTGAAGTCCAAAAGCCGCTGAAGTGCCCCTCTTGTTTGTATTTAATTAACACATCAAACAACTTGTTCAATTCCTCTTTGGTCATAGCACCAATGTCGTTAAATGCGACCAGTCCTCGTGCCTGAGCAGACAAAGCTAAGTCAAATAAGCCTATTGATGGAGCGTTAATAACCGCTACTTTGCCGCTATATTTTTTATCCAATAACCAACCCCAGCTTTCCGTTTCATAGGGAGTGCCCCTTGCTATTACATCCGTGTTGTAGCCAAAAGAGTCAACGTTATGCACATATGGCAAAAAACTAATGCTATTGGTATCGTTATTCCCGAGAGACTGGTCTTTTTGAATATGTAGCAGTTTATATGGCGCATCGCCAGCTCCAAAATTGGCGTTGGGAGTAATTTTACCTGTTTTGGTAAGTGTATTTATCTCATCCCAATGCGTAATCCTTCGTTTGTCTATTGCTTGAATAGATCCAGAACGCCACAAGACATTGATACTATTTGACCATTGCTCATATAAATCAAAGCTGTTGGGCGACATCGCTGCCTTTTGCAAGACAGCGGCACTGCCCTTAGGCTCAAACACTAAGTCAATACCCAAGTCTTGCATGGCTTTTGTGCGCAACTCCTCTTGTAAGGTAACGTGTGTACCTAAAATCCTCAGCTTAGGTTTCGCCTGGCCAATCGCAAATGTTGACAAAGGCATGCTCGCTGCTATCGCGCCAATCTTAGCGACGCTTTTTAGTGCATTTCGTCTATCCTTTGACATTGGCGCTTCATTATTTACAGGTTTAGTAACAATAGGTTTAGTCATAAGCGAAGCCTTCCCAAAATACAATAGTGGCCAATTAACTTGTCAATTTATAAGCAATAGAACTTTATCCAAACAAGTGTGAAGTTACAAGTATCGTATAACGTTGACGACTGAATGCATTCTATTGGCAATAAATATAGGGCAGTTTATGCATATAAACGCAGTGCTTAGCTTGGAAAAGCATTACATACATTAGGATAAATAACAGAACAAAGGATTACTAATAATGCACTATCTTAGATAAGATTTTCACTAAAAATAAAACTCATAGAATATATAACCTCAAAACCCTATTAATACTTCAAATAAGAGAACTAAATACTAGGCAACGCTTGTTATCATAAATAACGGTAAACGCAGCGGATCGCTATCACATGAATAAAACAGCTCAGTCGATGTTCAAAGCAGACAACATAGATTTAGATAATGAATTTTGGGCGCGAATAGCGAGCCAACTCGTTGTTGACCCTAATTACAAGAATAGAATTTATGCTGACTGGACTGCCAGTGGGCGCTTGTTTCGCCCTATAGAGGATCGCATTATTAATATGGTCGGCGGTTTAATGGCGAATACTCACACTGAAGACAGCTACACGGGTAGAGTCATGACCACCTGGTTGCATGAAGCTGAGCAAGTGATTAAGAAACATGTGAATGCCTCAACTGACGACATTTTGCTAAACGTAGGTAACGGCATGACAGGTGCCTTGGCCAAATTAATGCGAATGATGGGTTGGTGGTGCCACGAGCAGCATCGTGCTGCCGTTGTTGCGAGCATGACTGAACGACCTTTGGTTTATATTACTCATCGTGAACACCATAGCAATCATACAATGTGGATTGAAAGTCTAGTCGAACTTAGAATTATCCCTGCCTTGCCGGGCGATGAAATTGATATAGACTGGCTCGCACAAGATGTAGCAAAAGAGACTGGTCGGAAAATTAAAATAGCCTCTATTACCGCTGCATCCAATGTAACCGGTATCGAAACGCCTTATCGCAAAATAGCTAAAATAATGCATGAAAAGTCGGGTTTTTGCTTCGTCGATTTTGCCGCCTCCGGACCTTATGTTGACATCGATCTGCATCCTGCAAAAGATGAATGGCTCGATGCCATATTTTTCTCACCACATAAATTTCTTGGTGGGCCGGGTTCATCGGGCGTGCTGTTTTTTAATAAGCACCTTTATCAAAATAAAGTCCCTGAGCAGCCGGGCGGCGGAACGGTACTGTGGACTAACCCTTGGGGTGAGCATCGTTTTGTTACGGATATCGAACAGCGTGAAAGCGGTGGCACTCCGGGCATCTTACAAACGATAAGAACCGCGATGGCAATCCAGTTGAAAGAAGAAATGGGTACTAAACGCATTTGTGAACGTGAGCAATATTTAAATACGATTTTCTTTGATCGCCTCAAAGACATGAAAGGCGTGCGCATTCTATCTGATCAACATAAGCATCGCCTCAGCGTTTTCTCAATTGTGTTTAGTGATATTGATTACAAAACCGCAGTTCAACGCCTCAGTGATGATTTTCAAGTAGAAACTCGCGGCGGCTGCGCTTGCGCTGGCACTTATGGTCATCATTTATTGGACATTGATTACTCCACGTCTAAAAGCATTACTGATCAACTTGATGACGAGTTTCAAAGTTTGAAACCCGGCTGGGTAAGAGTTAGCCTGCATCCTTGTATGAGTGAACGTGACATCAACAACATTGCTGATGCAATAGAAAAAGTGGCCAGTGGTGCGGTATCTATCAAGACTGAAGGCCCTGCAAGCCAAAATATTTGGGAAGCCTTTCTGTAAGTGACTAGCCAGACAATACAGCACTGCCTTCAGGTTTAGCACTGCTGTATTGAATAGAGCGAAACATTACTAATCCATAAAGTTTCTGCAGCGTTGATGCATAAGATGATATAGATCAATACATAAAAAAAACAATGACCTAGAATGAGCTAAAGCACTCACCATCTAGGATAATTAACATGCAAGTAGAAAAACATACATTACTGAACGATTTCCCCGACCATCACCATACAATTCGCCATCTAAAAATGCACGACGCGCATTTTACAAAGCTGGCGGATAGCTACCATGAATTAGACAGCGAAGTGAGAAAGCTTGAAGAAGGTAATTCGCCGGTTGAAGATGAGTATTTAGAAACACTGAAGAAGCGTCGCCTTCATCTCAAAGACGAATTATTTACCATAATCCAAAAGACTGAAAAGGCGCTGTAGTTTTGCCCCTTGCAAACGGCCAAAAGGAGTGTAGAAGCATGAATAAGTTAAGAGTTAGTTTTAGCAGGGTTGTTGTTACTGCAATTGCGAGCACGATTATCTTAGCAGGGTGCAGCAGTCCATTTGCTGAGTCCATGCGTAAAGTTACTTACGCGCCTGAATTTAAATACACTGAACAGGCCGTTTTGCGCTCAGATATGGACAAACTCGGACAACAAATGAGTTTGCTCGAACAAGCATTAGCAAAGCCATACGGTGAAACTTCAGATGAACTAGAAGCGCAGCGCGAAGAGGTACTTGATGCACTCAGAAATATGAGCGCTATTGCTTCGAGACTCAAAACGGGAAGTGAAGGTGCAAACCATCCATTCATGGAAGACTACATGCAAGACTTTATGAGCAAAGTTGATAAGGCCAGAGTCGCTGCATCGTTTGAACAACCTCGTTACTACTTTGCAGGGAAAGTTGCTGGCGGTTGCACCAGTTGCCATAAAGTAAATAGGTAGAACTAGCAGTGATGTTCAGCTAAAGTAGGTGATTCGAAATACGATGACGGCTGAGCAAAACATTGAACTTAAGTAAAAAGAAGGCTGCCCCTTCATTCGATTGCTATCGCTTTGAGGAATTATCTGGCTTATTGCTTTATAAGGCCTTAAAGCTTCGCAGTGATATATTCGTGGTAGAACAAAACTGCGTATATCCTGATTTAGACAACAAAGACATCCAGCCCGATACATTGCATCTGCTGCTTGAAGTTGAACAAGCTGCTCAGACCAATAACTCTCCTCACTTATCAAACAATGTTGTCGCCTATGCTCGTTGCATAGCACCCGGTGTTTCTTATACAGGTTCAAGTATTGGCCGTGTAGCCGTGGCGGCCGCAGCTCGTGGAAATGGCGTAGCTGGGCTATTAATGCAGAAGGCAATGAGTTTATGTAAGCAAAATTGGCCGGAACACAACATACAAATAGGTGCGCAGGTCTATTTACAAAATTTTTATACCCAACTTGGCTTCACCCCGTTCAGTGAGCCCTATGATGAAGACGGCATCATGCATATCGATATGGAATTTAAAACATCGTTATAAGACGATGAATTGTTGATTTATTGCGGGTCTTATTTATTTACTCAAATCACTTATGTCTCAATGTTTCTCATTATGAAAAGTGATATTGTTCTGGCTTTAACCATCGGATAGAAATCGTCAATGAGTGTTCACATGTCAAAACTACTTAATGCCTTATCAAAGCCGCACAAATCACTTATCCCTATATTTTTAATAGGAATTATGTTCGCATCATCGACTATAGCGTTGGCGGCTGAAAATAAAAAAGTGCTCCCAAGTTATGTGTTTTCTCCTGCTGAGAATCCCCTAATGCAAGCCAAAACGGCATTAAGTAAAGCAAAGGCTGAAAATAAATATGCATTGATCGTGTTGGGCGCTCAGTGGTGCCATGATAGCGTTACCTTAGCCGAACGTTTTTCAAATGAAGAAATGCAGCCGGTATTGTCAGACACTTTTGTTACACAATTTATAGATGTCGGCTACTTGGAAGACCGACGGGACATCACAACGCTGGTAGGCTACCCTCATTATTTTGCGACACCAACGGTGTTGATTGTTAATCCAACATCCAACGAAATAATGAATATCGACTCACTCAAAGTTTGGCAGAGCGCTGATAGTGTTGAACTGCAAGAATATGTTGAGCGATTTTCTAGCTTTAATACAAATGAAGCTGACATTAAGCCTGCTCAAACTAATGACAGCCCAGCTTTAGCTTCTTTTGAAATTCAGCAAAGCGAACGTTTGCAGCAGGGCTATGAGATTTTGGGCCCTTTATTGGCGGTCAGTGACAGTGAAATGAGCAGCAGCATGAGCGGTGATGAACGCGAACGTTTTTTAAAGCTTTGGCGCGAAGTAAAGCAGTTTAGAATGACAATTCAAGCCACCATTCATGAATTAAGAAGCGCCAATTTAGTTGAAGCCGAACTACAAAAGAAACTGATAGAAGCGACCCCAGAGGCGCAATCTTGGGAAGCAATATCAGACCAACATTAACAGTTCGAGCTGGCAGAGAAATGCACAAAAACCAAACAACAAACGCAAAAATTATCCCACTGCCGCTGTTTGTTATATAAAAAAAACATGAGATATGTAAAACAAAGTGTATTTCTCTTGGGTTTGCTGTTGATTATGCACATCAAGTTATATAACATTCGTGCTCGTAAAAAATTCGCCGCGACAATCGCAAAGAATACGGAACTAATAAGAGCCAACATGAACATTGCAAATTTCAGCCATCATCATCATATGAACGCATAACCTTTCAGGTTCGTGCTGGAAGGGTGTGGTTTCCTTTCCATGGCATTGAAGAAATTTGAAGCCCTCGAGAGGAAACTTTCGGGGGCTTTTTGTTTGATTTTACCGATAGATAAAATCAAATCGATCTCTCTTGGCTTAATTGGGTATTAGATAGAGCTACTACATTGCGTAATTACCTAACCGGTTTTAAATGAACCGCGCTTGTCAGTTGTAAAGTCGAGTTATCAAGAGCAATTTTGTGAACAGCAACATTATTAATAAACAATATAATAAGTAATAGTAATTAAGCGAAAGCATTTAAAGGAACGAGAAATGAGCGATTCAAAAAGATTAAAAATTGCAGTACAAAAGAAAGGTCGATTGAGCGACGACAGCATTGCGCTGTTGAAAGCAATTGGCATCAAACTACAAATTAGAGATCGCTTGCTTATTGCTCATTCAACCAATCAGCCTATCGACTTATTGCTTGTTAGAGACGACGACATTCCTGGTCTAGTGATGGACGGTGTTGTCGATATGGGCTTTATTGGCGAAAATGAGCTTGAAGAGAAAATGCTAGAGCGCCAATCGTCAAAGCGTCCGGCAGACTTTAAAACGCTTCGTCGTTTAGACTACGGCGGCTGCAGATTGTCGATTGCTATTCCAAATGAAATGAAATACGACGACGTTACCTCACTGAATGGTAAAAAGGTTGCGACCACCTACCCTTATTTATTAGAGCGTTATTTTAAAGAAAAAAACATTGACGCAAGTGCTGTCATGTTAACTGGCTCTGTTGAGGTTGCTCCTCGCGCAGGCGTCGCTGACGCAATATGCGACTTAGTCTCAACAGGCGCGACACTAGAAGCTAACGGTCTGCGTGAAGAGGAAGTGATCTTTGAATCTAAAGCCGTACTCATTCAAAAATCTCAGCCACTAAGTGATGACAAGCAGGCACTAGTAAATCGCTTGCTACCTCGTATTGACGGGGTGATGCAGGCTAAAGAAAGTAAATACATTATGCTGCATGCACCCAAGGCATATTTAGAACAAGTCAAAAGCTTACTGCCTGGCGCTGAGAATCCAACGGTATTGCCCTTAGCAGGAAACGAAAAATTAGTCGCGATACACGTGGTTAGTTCCGAAACTCTGTTTTGGGAAACCATGGAAAAATTAAAATCGTTGGGCTGCAGCTCAATTCTTGTTATGCCAATTGAAAAAATGATGGGGTAATCACGATGTCGTCGCAATCGATTATTGAGTGGGGCAATCTAACCGAACAGCAACAAATAGAAGCATTGTTGCGTCCGGCAATGAAAGACAGTGTCATGTTGCGTGATACCGTCACAAAAATACTCAGTCGTGTTCGTCAGAATAAAGACGCGGCGGTATTTGAATACACTAAACAATTTGATGGTGCTGAATTAAGTAATTTACGCTTGGATACCGCCGTAATTGATGAGGCCGAAAGCAAACTCAAAGCCAAGGTGAAAACCGCGATTGATAAAGCGTATGCGAATATCAAAACTTTTCACGAAGCGCAATTACCGCAAGATATTCGTATCGAAACTTCACCAGGCGTGATTTGTGAACAGCGCCATGCGGCGCTTGAAAAAGTTGGCTTATATATTCCTGGCGGCAGTGCACCGCTACCCTCGACTGTGTTGATGTTAGGCGTGTCGGCACAAGTGGCTGGTTGCGATTTACCTATATTGTGCACGCCCCCTTCTCCACAAGGTACTATTGCACCTGAGATTTGTTATGCTGCTAAAATTTGTGGCATTCAACATATTTATCTTTGTGGTGGCGCTCAGGCAATTGCCGCCATGGCTTTTGGCACAGAAACAATACCGAAAGTAGATAAAATATTCGGCCCTGGCAACAGCTTTGTCACTGAAGCGAAACAACAGGTTAGCCAAGCTGTTGGCGGCGCAGCGATCGACATGCCAGCAGGTCCATCTGAAGTGTTAGTTATTGCAGACGCGAATGCAGACGCTGGTTTTGTCGCTGCAGATTTACTATCACAAGCAGAACATGGTGCCGACTCTCAAGCAGTATTAGTAAGCGATGACCGCGCGCTTATTGCAAAAGTACAGCAACAAGTAGTCCTGCAACTCGCCCAGCTTTCGCGTCGCGATATTGCAAGTAAAGCTGTAGACAACAGTCGCTACATCCTTACTGAGAGCATTGAAGAATCTGTTTTAGTCAGTAACGCTTACGCACCAGAGCACTTGATTGTGCAAACCGACAACGCACGCGATCTATTAGCAAGCTTGAAACATGCTGGCTCTATTTTTGTTGGCGCTTACTCACCCGAGTCGGCTGGCGATTACGCGAGTGGCACTAATCACGTATTGCCAACCTATGGCTATGCGCGAAACTATTCAAGCCTAGGCTTACTCGATTTCATGCGCCGCTATACAGTGCAAGAACTAACCCGCGAAGGGCTAGAGAATATTGGTGATGCCATTATGGATTTAGCTGATGCTGAAGGTTTAGATGCACATAGAAATGCGGTTAAAATCAGATTAACTGGTTTGGATCTGCCTAGCGTCTTAACGCAGTCGGATGAAGATAGTACAGCAACAGACAGCGCGTCTAGGCATACTGAGGCCTCATCAGGAAATAACGCGAGCACTGACGATCGGGTCTATCTCGATGTGCCATCTGGGAAACAACCATGAGCGCAACAGACAACCCCAAATGGTTAAGCGATTTGACTGTTGAGCACGTCAATGCCCTCACTCCTTACGAATCAGCGAGGCGTTTGTTCGCAGGGTCTGGCGCAGACGCTGAGCAAGTATGGTTAAACGCAAATGAATCTCCGTTTGCGGGAGAGTATGCTGTCGATTCGTCTGTATTCAACCGTTATCCTGACTGTCAGCCTGATACCGTTATTAAGGCCTACGCAAAATATGCGAGTTTACAAGCATCACAAACCTTGGTAACTAGAGGTGCTGATGAGGGCATAGAGCTCATTGTGCGCGCATTTTGTGAAGCTGGCAAAGACAGTATTCTTATTTGTCCTCCAACCTACGGGATGTATGCAATTAGTGCACAAACGTTCAACGTCGGTGTGCACAGGTCATTGCTCAACAACGATTTCAGCTTGAATATCCCTGATATATTAAGCTACGTTGGCAAAGTCAAAGCCGTCTTCATCTGTTCGCCGAACAACCCAACAGGTACAAGTGTTTCTCAACAAGATATTGTTGAGGTGCTCGAAGCATTTAAAGACCAAGCGATTGTTGTTGTCGATGAAGCCTATATCGAATTCGATATAGCACAAACGCAAACTGACTTACTTGGTAAATATGAGAATTTAGTGATTTTGCGGACGCTGTCGAAAGCCTTTGCTTTAGCCGGTTTACGCTGTGGATTTACACTGGCATCGTCGGACATTATTCAGACATTATTAAAAGTGATTGCGCCTTATCCTATTCCAGCGCCCGTTGCTCAAATTGCTAGTAAAGCACTTGAAAACCATGGGCTGGCGAAAATGCGTAACGACGTTGAAGTATTAAAATCCGAACTCATTTCACTGAGAACGGCCTTAGCTGACATTGGTGATATTCAAATTATCGGCGATACTAACGCCAATTTTGTGTTGTTTAGAACGCAAAGCAAAACTGAACTTATGGCTTGCCTCGTTAAGCATAAAATGTTAATTCGCGACCAATCAAAGCAAATAAATTTGCAGAACTGTCTGCGTATTACCATTGGTAATCCTGCACAAAACAAAACATTATTAGCACTAATAAAGGCATTTTTTGCCGACGGAAATCAATAATATGAGTCAACAACCCATTCTTTTCATTGATCGCGATGGCACTCTAGTGGAAGAGCCCCCTGTCGACAAACAACTCGATAGCTTAGAAAAGTTAGTTTTCGAACCTAATGTCATCCCTGAACTGCTCAAACTCCAAGCAGCTGGTTTCAAATTAGTGATGGTGTCGAATCAAGATGGCTTAGGAACTGATAGTTTTCCTACTGCCGACTTCGATTTACCGCATAATGCCATGATGAATATATTCGCAAGCCAGGGTGTGGTATTTGATGACGTATTAATTTGCCCGCACTTTGACGCTGACAACTGTAGCTGCAGAAAGCCTAAACTGGGCTTAGTAAAAGATTATCTGCAGGCCGGTAAAGTCGACTTTACTCGTTCATTTGTTATTGGCGATCGTGATACCGATATCCAACTTGCTGAAAACATGGGCATAAAGGGCATCAAGTACGACCCTGTTTCTAATAATTGGCCAATGATCACCAGTCAATTGACCATAACGGCTCGCACGGCAGAAGTAGTAAGGACGACATCAGAAACGGATATTAGAGTAAAAGTGAATTTAGACAGTTCACAAAAACCAGAGATACATACTGGTTTGGGCTTCTTTGATCACATGCTTGACCAAGTAGCCACACACGGTGGATTTTATTTAAATGTAAGCGTTGACGGTGACCTTCACATTGATGATCACCACAGCGTTGAAGATACCGCACTCGCACTAGGTGAATGTCTGAAAAAAGCATTAGGAGACAAGCGTGGTATCGCTCGTTTCGGCTTTGCCTTGCCAATGGACGAGTGTCGTGCTGAATGCCTTATCGATATTTCAAACCGCCCTCACCTGCAGTTTGATGCAAACTTTAGTCGTGATTCCGTTGGCGACATGGCTACTGAAATGGTGCCTCACTTCTTCTATTCAATTGCTCAATCAATGGGGTTATCACTGCATTTATCCACGACTGAGGGCAATGCTCACCACCAAGTAGAGAGCTTGTTTAAAGTGTTTGGTCGTGCTTTGCGTCAAGCTATAGCGAAAGAAGGGAATGCCCTGCCGAGTACTAAAGGATCACTATAAATGTCTAGTTCATTAGTTATCGTGAATACAGGCTGTGCAAATATATCGTCAGTTAAATTCGCCTTTGAACGCTTAGGCATTCAAGTAGATGTATCTGACGATGTTGGCGTTATTTCAAAAGCACAGCGCGTACTGCTTCCCGGAGTAGGAAGCGCTCCTGCCGCCATGAGTAGCATCAATCGCAAGGCATTGGCCGACTGTCTACGCTCTTTAACGCAACCTACACTCGGCGTTTGCCTAGGCATGCAGTTGATGGTAACAGACTCGCAGGAAGGTGAATTTGGGAAAACCGATTTGACCAATAGCCTGAACCTCATTCCCGGACACGTAAAACGCATGCAGGTTGGCAATTTACGTTTACCCCATATGGGTTGGAATAGAGTCACTAGTAAATATGAAAACCCTTTGTTTGCTGGCATACCGGATGGCGAGCATTTTTATTTTGTGCACAGCTATGCTATCGATGACTATGAGCATACCTTAGCTACCTGTCATTATTCGTCCAATAAAAGCAAGTTGAGTGCCAGTGCGTCAATCAACAACGCAAATGCAGACAAGCTGAGTGCTGAAGACCTTAAAGCCGACATTGGGACTACCTTTTCAGCCGCTATTCACAAAGACAATTTTTTTGGTGTCCAGTTTCATCCTGAGCGTTCTAGTGACGCTGGCGCGCAGTTACTCAAAAACTTTATTCAGTTGTAAGGAAGTAAAATGATTATTCCAGCGATCGATTTAATCGAAGGTAAAGTGGTTCGTTTATACCAAGGCGACTATAAGCAGACTACCGAGTACAAACTCGACCCGATTGATGTTGTGCATCAATATGCCGACGACGGCGCACAATGGCTGCATATTGTTGACCTGACTGGTGCAAAAGACACTAGCAAACGACAATTGACGCTCATATCAGAAATGGTTGCAACCAAGCGTATGAAATTCCAAAGCGGCGGCGGTGTGCGCACTAAAGCAGATGTTGAAGGCTTATTGTCTGCGGGCGTTGAGCGCGTTGTGATTGGCTCGCTAGCGGTTACTCAACCAGAAGTGGTTGAGCGTTGGATGCTTGAATTTGGCCCAGAACACATTGTTTTGGCGCTCGACATCAACATTGATGAGCAAGGCAATAAATTTGTTGCAACTCACGGTTGGCAGCAAGATTCAGGCGTTTCTATTGAAGAGCTTATTAATCGTTATTCAAAAGTTGGCTTAAAGCACGTACTGTGCACAGATATTAGCCGAGACGGCACGCTTCAAGGTGCAAATGACAGTCTGTATACGGAAGTTGCTGCGCAATTTCCTGATATTCAATGGCAGGCATCTGGTGGCATAGGTAGCTTACATGATATTGAAGTGTTAAAACCGACAAACGTTGCCGGTGTGATATTGGGTAGAGCCTTACTTGAAGGCAAGTTTACGGTAAAACAAGCCATTGAATGCTGGGCAAAATAACAAGTATATTTAGCAAATTTTTGCTTATAAGAGCGTTATTGCGATGTGAAGCTCGCGAAGTAGCTCGCAATACCTATAGCAAAATAATTCTTTATATTGATTTAGCGCTAATAAATGCAGCACAAAGCTGCTTCTCGCTATTGTTCAAAGTGAAATATTACGTAAAATGATCACACAAATTATGCTATTTGCAAATGACTGTTAGCTGAAGATCAATACACTTAGGCGGTTAATACAATTAACGCCACAACAAAAATTAGGAATTCTACATGGCTGTGTTCGGGACTGTTTTTATGCCGCAAATGGCATTAGCGACTTTTGAAAATGACAAATGGAGCGATGCTCAAAAGGTCTCTGCTGATAGCATTCAAATGCATCCAGGCGCACACGTACTGCACTATTCAAGCACTTGTTTTGAAGGTTTAAAAGCCTTCCGTCACGACGATGGCGGCATTTACATATTCAGAATGGATAAAAACATTAAGCGCTTTGAGCAAAGTAGTCAGCTATTAAATTTACCTAAAATCAACCCGAAACAGGTTGAAGCAATGATACTCGACATCGTCGCCCACTACGCAGACGATGTACCACAACCTCCCGGCTCAATGTATATTCGCCCAACTCATGTAGGTACAGAAGCCTCAATTGGTAAAGCTGCAGCACCATCACTTACTTCAATGCTTTACATACTCTTATCTCCTGTAGGTGATTATTTCGCTGGCGGTGCAAAGCCATTACGTTTACTGCTTGATGAAACTGGAATGCGATGCGCCCCACACATGGGCATGATCAAAAGCGGCGGTAATTATGCAAGCGCCTTAGGCCCTATTTTAAAAGCGCGTGGCGAAGTTCAAGCTGACCAAATACTTTTCTGTCCAAACGGTGACGTACAAGAAACCGGTGCCGCCAACTTTATATTAATCGATGGAAATGAAGTCATTACTAAAGCGTTAGATGCTAGTTTTTTGCATGGCGTGACTCGCGATTCTATTCTGACCATTGCTGCCGATTTAGGTATGACAGTTAGCGAACGCAATATTACGGTTGAAGAATTATTAGAACGAGCAGCAAAGCCTGGTGTTGAAGCAGCTCTTTCAGGCACTGCAGCAGTACTTACGCCTGTAGGCACCTTTATTCACAACGGCAAAGAACATCAAGTTGGCAGCGGTGAAGCTGGGCCAACCACCATGAAATTGCGCCAAGCGTTGAATGATATTCAATGGGGTAAGGCGGACGATAAACACAATTGGCTAGTTAAAGTTAAATAGAACTCCGCTAACCATAGACACAAAAAAGGCAGTTTAATGCTAGCAAAAAGAATCATCCCCTGCTTGGACGTAAAAGATGGCGTTGTCGTAAAAGGGGTTAAATTTCGTAATCACGAAATAATAGGCGATATAGTACCATTGGCGAAACGTTATGCAGAAGCCGGCGCTGACGAACTGGTATTTTATGACATTACCGCTTCAAGCGATCAGCGCGTTGTCGACAAAAGCTGGGTGACTAAAATTGCGCAAGTGATAGATATCCCCTTCTGCGTTGCTGGCGGCATAAAATCAGTTGAAGACGCGGGTAAAATCCTGGAAATGGGCGCAGATAAAATATCTATCAATAGCCCGGCCCTCTCCAACCCAGAACTTATTAAAGATCTACATGATACATTCGGCCAGCAGTGCGTAGTTATCGGTATCGACAGTTTTTTTAATGAAGAAACGGGGCACTACGAAGTATACCAATTTACCGGCGACGAAACGCGCACACAAAAAACCGCGTGGCAAACCATTGATTGGGTAAAAGAAGTGCAGGCCCGTGGGGCCGGTGAAATTGTCTTAAATTGTATGAACCAAGACGGTGTTCGCAAAGGCTACGATATCGCGCAACTTGCCGCAGTGAGAGCGGTTTGTAATGTGCCTCTTATTGCGTCGGGCGGTGCAGGTGAAATGCAGCACTTCGCTGACGTTTTCAATCAGGCTGATGTTGATGGCGCACTAGCTGCGTCAGTTTTTCATAAAGCCATTATCGATATACCCGAATTAAAAGCTTGGCTATCCGCTCAAGGAATAGAAATGCGCAGCCAACGCGCAACGACTTAATAGGAAGTAAAATGAAAATCACAAATGAAACTTCAGCGCAATTAGCGTGGGAAAAAATGCAGAATTTATTGCCTGCAGTGATACAAGACGCCCATTCAGGTCGTGTTTTAATGCAAGGTTATATGAACCAAGAAGCATTGGCTCAGACGCTTGATACAGGCAAAGTGACTTTCTTCAGCCGTTCAAAACAGCGCTTGTGGATGAAAGGTGAAACTTCTGGCAACACTCTCGATTTAGTGGATATTTCCGCTGACTGCGATCAAGATTCACTGCTGATTTTGGTTCATCCAAATGGGCCAACGTGTCACACAGGTGCAAGCACATGTTGGTTTAATAGCGACGTTCCCAACATGACTTTTTTTGCTGAGTTGGAGCAAACTTTAGCCGAACGCAAAGAAGCAGATCCATCCACCAGCTATACAGCAGAACTTTACAGTAAAGGCATCAAACGAATTGCCCAAAAAGTAGGTGAAGAAGGGGTTGAAACGGCGCTGGCAGCTGTAGTGCAGGATTTAGATGAATTAAAGAATGAATCTGCCGACCTTTTGTATCACCTGATTGTGCTACTGCAAGCCAGCAATCTCTCGCTGAATGATGCTATTGCGGTATTGAAAGCTCGCCATAACAAGTAAGGGGTGAATTAGAGCTTAGAAAAAAACAATTAAAATAAAAAGCGAAAACATATAGACTATGGTGCTCTAAGAAAATCAAAACATTCAAGGAACGAATTCAAATGAAACTATTTAGTTTTAGCGCATGCCTATTATTAGCCTCTAGTATTTCATTCGGCTCAAATGCCGCAGATCTTGTCAATATAAAAGACTTCCCAAGTTGGTTTCAAGAAGCAATGGCTCGCGAGAGTAAGCTGACAGAAACCTCCAAACTAAAGATTGAAAAATTTAATGTCAATGCCGACGTAAAAGGTGAATTCAAGCTTATAGACGACAGTGAAGGCACACAGTACTACACGATTGATATCGGTAGTGGTTCGCCGGTTGAATGTTATGTCTTCAGCGAATTTGACGGACCGGCAAACTCACTTTATTCAGTTATTGAATATAGTTTGTCAGGCGTTGAAGAGTTAAACAAAAAGTCGCTGTCTGGAAAATCTAATTATTCTATCGACAGTGGTGTTATCGGAAACACGCCATATTTGTCGCTAGACACTTTATATCTTCTTGGTGAAGGTAATGAAAAAGTATCTGGAATACTTAAGGGAGTATCGGCACAAACTGAACAGAGCCTGCAGCTTTGTATACATAACGAAATGGGTTATCGACAGACTTTTTTCAATGTATTTGAATCGTTTGTTCAAGCTTTCTCGGAAAATGAGAAAAACCAAAATTTCTTTGAAGTGATTTATCAAGTGAGCACGAATGGCACTCCAATGGGCTACGTTCAAGAACGCTATGCAAAAGACGAAGAAGGCGATGTAAGTATTATCAACGACTCTGCAATGCTCATTCCGGTAGACGCTAGCTCTGTTGCGCGCAGGGATACTGTATTTACGTCCTGGAGTCGGCCTGATGGCTCTATTATTAATGGTTCTGAATACGCTATTGATAATGGTGTGATGAGTTCAGAATTCTCATTAGCCTATTTAGAGGACGCTTGGCAAGTTGAGGGGCAGCTTCAAGGAAAACCAATCAAAACAAAACTCGAGCACACTGGCTGGCTACTATCTGGTTTCGGAAGTTATATCGAATTAAAGAATTTAAGAGAGTCTGAAAGTGAATCCGAGCAATTCCATATGTGGGCACCGAGTGCAGATCCCACATCGGCACTACCTGTTGCTCTTAGTAAAGTGAATGACGACGAAAATGCGAACTTTGAAATTGATATGGGAAGTCTTGTCATGCAGTTTTTAGCGGATGAACAAGCAATATTTCGTCAAGGGACGATAGCACAAGGACCCGTTTTGATGAAAATGGAGTTAATCTATTCTAAAGGCGAACCTGAATTATTATGAGGATATTAACCTTTTGGGTGATGTTTTCATTTTTGAACCATGTAAACGCGCAAAGTGCTCCTTCAATTGCAGAATTCGAGCTCAAGCTGGGTTCGCATCAAGCGCTTCCTCTAAGCGACAAAATTGCGTTTGAATTAAGCAATTCAAACGCCAAAGCAATTATGAAAAACTTGCAAAATTGGCCAGATATTAAAACAACGTTACTTGATAGTGATAGGTTGCTAATTAATATGAAGCAGCGTCCGCAATATGCTGGCAACGTAAGTTCGAGCTACTTGCAGAACAGCTTTGTTATCGATATTAGCGAAAAAAGCACTATCGAATTCACGTCTGGCTTGAAAATTAATAAGCACCAGCCAATAAAGCTAGAACAATTGGAAGCTTATGTTGATCAATACATTGATAAGCCAACCTACGTCAATGGGTTTCACATTGCGTCAATTGTCGCTACTCAGCGCAGCGGCGACTGCACCGAATATGCAGTGCTGTTAACTGCACTTGCTAGATCACTTGATTTGCCTGCGAGAGTAATAATTGGCACTGTCATAGTTGAACAAAAAGACAAGGTGAGTGCGTTTGGTCATGCATGGGTTGAGGTTTGGCACGATAAAAAATGGCAAATCATGGATGCTGCGCTGCATCAGTCAAAAGCACTCAAACACTTTTATTTACCATCAACTGAACTCGAAAAAGAAGGGCCCGGTTACAATATGTCGCTTGTGAAGTCTATTGTCCTTTTGCCCAATAAAATAAGTGAACTCCAAGATGCTAACTAACTAGGTGTGCATTAACCGACTCACTGAATGAATGTAGGAATTACCTCAGGGGAACACCATGCGCAAGCTCTCAAGTAAGCTAGCTACCAATACTAAAAAAGTGCCTAACAAAATACTTCTGTCATTGATGTTCATGATAGTAGGCTCGTTTTGCATAATTGGAAACGCACTCGCGGACAGCAACAGCGACTTGCACAGTCTACTAAACAAACATTGGCAACAAGCTGAAAAAGAAAAAGTGTTTTTTAGAACCGACCCCGACGCTTGGAAACCAGACGGAAAACTTGCCGATTTTTCGACCGAGGGTTTGGCAAGACGCCAGGCTTTTAATACCCAAATGCTGAAAGACTTATCTAGCATTGACACGAAGCAGCTGAGTGAACAAAACTTAATGAGCTATCGGCTATTTAAATATGAACGAGAATTTGAAGATAAATATTATCAATACCAAGACAAATATTTCCCGGTAAACTTTTTAAGCGGTTGGCATACATATTTTGCTGAAGCCCCCGCTAACATGGCATTTTTGAATTCTCAGGATTACGATAACTTTCTCGTTAGCTTAGAGGATTATCCTCGATTCAACCAAGAAAATATCGATTTAATGAAACAGGGTTTAAAAGCCGGTTTTGTGCATGCTTGCGAAAGCTTCAAAAACTATGAGCAAAGTATTCAACAACATATCGTGAGCCGTGCTGAAGACAGCGCGCTTTTTGAGCCTTTTACGCGTTTTCCGAGCACCTTTACTTCGCAGCAAAAAGAGACTTACAGTGCAAAGGCCAAGCAGCTTATCAACGCGCATGTTGTGCCCTCATATCAGGAAATGTTCGATTTTTTCACTCAACAATACATGCCCAATTGCCGCCAACAGGCTGGTATATCCTCAGTGGAAGGCGGAGCGGATTATTATGCTTATGCCATAGAATATTACACAACAACGACGCTTAGCGCTCAACAAATTCATGATTTAGGCTTGGCAGAAGTCGAGCGCATCAAAACAGAAATGCTGGCAATTATCGACAAAGTCGGTTTTAAAGAAGGCTCTGATGACAGCGCAGACAAAAAGCTCTCTGCGTTTTTGCAATTTCTAGCAAACTCAAAACAGTTTTATGCTGACAGTCCACAAGATGTATTGGAAAAGACGGCATTTATTACGCAAAAAATGTATGGCAAACTGCCTTTCTTTTTCGGTAATTTACCTAGAAACACATTCACGATAAAAGGCTCAGCTAGCCGCGGTGCCTTTTACATGCCTCCTCCAGACAATCGCACGCCTGGCACTTATTTTCTGACCTCGGTTCCTTCTCAGCAGCCTTTATACAATCTTGAAGCTCTGAGCTTGCATGAAGCCGCACCTGGTCACCACCTGCAAAATGCGATTGCAATGGAGCTCGACTTACCTGAGTTCAGAAGAACACTCAACCACAGCGCCTTCTCTGAAGGTTGGGGGCTGTATTCTGAGAGGCTTGGAAAGGAGGCTGGCTTTTATGAGGACCCTTACAGTGATTTTGGTCGCCTAGGCTATGAAATGTGGCGAGCAGTAAGGTTGGTGGTTGATACTGGCATACATGCATTTGGATGGAGTCGTGAACAAGCAATTGATTACCTAGCAAAGCGCACGGCCCTGACCGACAAAGCAGTACAAGACCAAATTGACAGGTATATTTCATGGCCTGGACAAGCACTTTCTTACAAAATTGGTGAGCTCAAAATTCGTGAACTGCGCAAACGTGTTGAAAAGAAACAAGGTAGTAACTTCGATATCCGCGTCTTTCACGACGCCATTATTGGGAATGGTTCACTTCCTTTAGCGGTGTTGGAGGAAGTTATTGAGGAGAAGTTCGAGCTGTAATACATTTTATGCTTGCGCCTCGACAGAATGTGCGGCGCAAGTTGATGTTGTGTTGGCCCATACCACAAGGTTAGAAAGCTCAGCTAAATTCTACTTTTTAAGCAAACCGGTAACAAAACCCCGCAAAAACAAAAAGAGTATAATTTCGCTTCATTTTTAAATTAAGTGAAATTTTTAGATATTTATTTCAACTTTGTTCTTGAAAAAATAAAGTCCGTACTCATATACAAATAGTGGATGCCGAAAGGGTTCACAAAACCGCCGCCGAAATATCGGGGCATTTAATTTTAAACATATTGCTTAAAAGTAAAAGGATATGACTATGCGTACTATCGATCTATCTCCACTATACCGTTCATTCATTGGTTCGGACCATTTAGCATCTATGATTGATGCAGCTGCTCGAAACGAAAAACAGAATACTTATCCACCATACAATATTGAACTTCTTGAAGAAGATAAATATAGAATTACCATGGCAGTTGCGGGCTTTGCTAAAGACAATGTTGTTATTGAGGTTGTGGAAAACACACTCATTATCAGCGGCAGCAAAGAGCAAGCTCCAGACGAAAGTCGTAAATTCCTTCACAAAGGTATTTCCGAAAGAAACTTCGAACGCAAATTTCAACTCGGTGACAATGTGAAAGTACTGTCTGCCGATTTAGAAAATGGCTTATTACACGTCGACCTTGAGCGAGTAGTACCGGAAGCTAAAAAGCCAAGACGTATTGAAATAGGCAGTCAGCTTTTTGAAAATAAATAGGCGTTAACCGTTTAATTGTGCAGCTCGGTTGGTTGATCCCTAGCTTCCAACTGCAGCATTCAGCTAAACATCAAAGAAAGTTCGAAGCCATCGCATCTGCGATGGCTTTTTTGTATCCATAATACTATCGCGGCGCTAAATAAATTTCGCAATAACTATGTACAAATTCCAGAAGGACAAGGCAATTAATACAGCAAATGTCGCTAAAGTGCCACTAACCCTTCCCCAACTTGCGCCTGCTTTTGTCACCAAACCATATGCATGAGCGATGCGCCCAAATACCAACGCAATACCACAAACATGCAAAAAAATGTCAGCTTGCGAAGTCAATTCTGCGATTAATAAAAGAATAATACAAACAGGAACATATTCACTAAAATTAGCATGCGCCCTCGTTGCTCTCTGCAAATCGTCTATATTTCCATCACCTAAGCTAACCATATGTTTTCTTCTTGCTTTGATTACTTGAATAGATAAAGCAAGAAAAATAAGGCCTAAAAGCCCAGCGTAAAGTCCGGTAATCATTAAATTCATTTGGTATTTTCTATAGTTAGTTTATAGTGAGTATAACCAATCAACGCGCCGTTGAAACTGAAATAAATTAAATAAAGTAACAACTTAACTTGAGTTGTTGTGTTAGCGTTAATCAATTGTTAAATTAGCTGTACTAGTAAATAAAGACCTAGCTTTTATTGCGTAGTGTCATTTTCTGCTTCAATCATCACACTATTTTTTTATAGTCTAGGAGATAAAATTGAGTCATTTGTTTAGATTAGGCGTGATACTTGTTGTTGTCTGGCTTTTGCTATCTGGTATCTACGAGCCATTAATGCTCTCCTTTGGTGCTCTCTCCATTCTTATATCGCTTTGGCTAACAAAACGCATGTTACGAATAGACCAAGAACAATTTACATTTTTTGTCACGATCAGTCTGGTCAAGTTTCTAGCTCAACTATTTTATAAGGTGATCGTTTCCAACTATGATGTCACGTTGAGAGTTCTTGGAATAAGGCCTGTGGAATCCACGTTTATCACCATTGAAGTCCCTTTTGACAATGACGTTGCAAGAGTTCTTTACGCAAATGCAATTACACTCACGCCCGGTTCAGCCAGCATCGCCTTATCAGATCACACACTCTTAGTTCACACTATTAGTGAGCAAGGCGCTCAGGATCTTGCGCAAGGCGATATTTTGAATATCATGCCCAAGCAATATCAGGTAAAAACTTTAGAGAACAGTAACGAATGATTGAATATTATCTTGTTGCAGGCTTAGCCATACTTATTGCAATGGCATTAGGTGTTTGCAGAGCCCTATTAGGACCCACCGTTTTTGATCGTATCTTAGCCGTCAACTTATTTGGCACGAAAGCTGTGTTGTTAGTGGCTATTTTTGCCTTCTTTTCCGGCCGTCATGATTTATTAGATATTTCTTTACTGTACTCCCTACTTAACTTTGTAGGTGTGATTGCAGCATTAAGATTAGTTGAAAGAGGCAAATTCTTTGCCAACAACAGCAAAATAGAACAAGAACATCTAAGCGGCGACCAAAGCGCTAGTGAAGATAATCTCGAGAACAAACAAAAAGGAAACCAAGATGCTTGAAATATTTGGCTTCATTCTTATTGGCATAGGCTGTTTTCTTGGACTTGTTGGTGCATTCGGTTTGGTCCGCTTACCTGATATGTACGCAAGATTGCATGCTGTCGGTGTTACCGATACCTTATGTTCATTTTTAATTTTATCTGGTCTAGCGTGCCACGCCGACTCAGTCAACGTAATCGCCAAACTCATTCTTATCTTTTTATTCCTAGTATTTACAAGTCCTGTTTCATCTTACGCATTGGCGAACAATGCTTGGCGCTGGGGCTTAATTCACAATCAGAAGATCCACATCAGCAACTTTAAATTAGACAAGGAAAAAAAATGAGCCTTATCGTTAATTTAGTTCTACTTGTGTTTCTCCTAGTAATGGCTTTAGCCGTCCTTAAAACCCGTCATTTATTCGCAATGGCAATGCTATTTGGCTTATACAGCTTATTGGTTGCGGGTCTGTTTGTTGTTCTAGATGCACCAGACGTCGCTTTTACTGAAGCGGCTGTTGGAACAGGCATATCAACCGTTCTGATGTTAGTAACCCTAGCGTCGATTAAGGACGGTCACGAACTTGTCTCAACCCAAAAATCGCGTGCAGCTCCGCTTATTATCTGCATATTAATGGGTGGGCTACTTATATATGGTACTCATGATATTGCAGAATTAGGTGATGGTAAAAGCGCACCACATATGCAGGTAGCGGCACGATACATTGAAAAGGGACAAGAAGAAACTGGTGTGCCAAATCTAGTCACGGCGGTTTTAGCAAGTTATCGCGGCTTTGACACACTCGGAGAAGTTACGGTTGTGCTCACTGCGGGTATTGGTGTTTTGATGTTGCTGGGTTCAAGAAAAAAAATAAGAATAAAAGAGGTGTCCAATGGCAAATGATCTCATTTTAAGAGTTGTCACTAAGTGGCTGTCTCCTATCATTATTCTTTTTGCACTTTACGTTCAATTTCACGGTGATTATAGCCCCGGCGGCGGTTTCCAAGCAGGTGTAATATTCAGTTCAGCGATTTTGTTATATGCACTCACTTATGGGCTTGATGCCGCACTGCAGCTTATTCCTGAATACATGCTGCGCATTGGTGCTAGTTTAGGCGTGCTTATATATGGTGGCGTTGGCGTCGCTTCGATGATACTTGGCGGTAATTTCTTAAATTATAGCGTGTTGGCCAGTACGTCTATTGCTGGGCAGCATCTTGGCATTATTATTATCGAACTGGGCGTTGGTATAACGGTAGCCTCGGTGATGGTGCTATTGTTTTTCACTTTTGCAAGAAGGGTGGCACCAGAATGATGGAGTACCTTGTTGGACATATTAACTACTGGTTAATTGTCGCAGTTATGATGGTTGGTCTTTATACCTTAATGAGTCGCTCTAATCTCATCAAGAAGCTAGCAGGTTTGGCAATGTTTCAAACTGCAGTGATTCTATTTTACGTTAGTTTAGGCAAAGTCACTGGTGGTACTGTTCCGATAATTAGCGAAAAATATAGCCTGTATTCAAACCCGCTTCCACAAGTGCTTATGTTGACAGCTATCGTCGTGGGTGTCGCAACTACAGCCTTGGGATTTGCATTAGTTATCCGCATAAAAGAAGCTTATAACTCTGTCGAAGAAAATGAAATTTCGGCTATGGATGAAAAAGAATAATGGAACAACTTACCATCTTATTGATTGTCATTCCTTTGATGGTCGCCCCGATTACTGCATTAATTCCATCTGAAAAAATAACCTGGTTATTAACACTGATTGTTTGTCTTATATCATTAGCAATATCTGGCTATATACTTTATGCAGTGATTGACGGCAGCCACGTTATTTATGAATTAGGCGGTTGGCGTCCACCTTGGGGCATTGAATATAAAATTGATTCCTTAAATGCATTTGTTGCTCTTATCGTTAGCGGTATTGGTTGCCTTGCGTGCTTATTTGGTTATCGCAGCGTGCCTGATGAAATTGAAGAGAAAACAATACCGCTGTTCTATGCAGCATTTCAGCTATGTTTGTTGGGTCTTTTAGGCATCGCATTGACGGGCGATATTTTCAACCTATTCGTGTTCTTGGAAATTTCATCATTGGCTACCTATGCACTCATCAGCATGGGTAAAAATAGAAAAGCGCTCACCGCAGCATTTTCATATTTGATACTCGGCACCATCGGTGCAACTTTCTTTCTTATCGGGGTCGGCTTTTTATTCGCAGCATCCGGAAGTTTAAATACGGCAGACATAGCGAACCGATTCAGTACATTTGAAGACATGCAGCTAGTTGAAACCGCACTTATTTTTATGGTCATGGGCATTGCCCTAAAAGCAGCAATATTTCCTCTCCATAGTTGGTTGCCGAATGCTTACAGCCAAGCCCCCTCAACAGTGAGTGTTTTTCTTTCTGCAACTGCAACAAAAGTGTCAATATACGTGCTGCTACGGATTCTTTATGACCTCTACCCTATCCACTATTGGGTTGACATGTTGTTACCGCAAATCATGCTATCACTTGGGTGCGTCGCTGTTATTTATGGTTCATATCGCGCTTTTCAACAAACCGAAATGAAACGCCTTTTAGCCTTTTCTAGTGTCGCCCAAATTGGATATATCGTAATTGGATTTTCACTTGTGAATCAACTTGGATTGACCGCCGCTATCATCCACTTGTTCAATCACGCCCTGATCAAAGCAACTTTGTTCATTGGTGCTGGCATTCTGCTTTACAGAGCCAACACAACAGAATTAGGTAGCTTAAGAGGTTTAGGAAAGGACATGCCGTGGACCTTTGCCGCCATTACACTGGCAGGTTTAAGTCTCATAGGTGTTCCAGGTACTGTCGGCTTTGTTACAAAGTGGTATTTACTTGAAGCTGCCGTTGAAAAAGGCATGTGGATTGTGGTCATCACAATCGTTGTCGGTTCAGTACTAGCGATTGGCTATGTGTGGAAAATAGTCGAAAACTTATATTTCAGAAGTAAGCGAAAAACACATATACAAGATGTACATAGCGGTGATTCAGGCATAGCGAAAGCACCTAAAACAATGGTCACAGCTCTCTGGATTGGCGCTGCCCTGTGTATATTTTTCGGCTTAAATACTGAATTATCTTTTCAAGCAGCATCTTCTGCTGCCTCTGCACTGCTGAAGCCATAGGAGTAGTAATGACGCAATTGGCATTAACGCATTTATTGATCCTCTCTATGGTTGTCCCGATAGTTGGGGCGATTATTATTTCCAGATTAGACAAGCACGTAAATTTACGAGAAACAGCCACTATTGTTACCGCTGTCATACTTTTCATCATCAACGTTGATATATACCTCAATCTCGACTTATCTCATGCGAAAGACGTTGCAGCCTCAAGGATCACTTTTGCTGAACCTATAGAAGGTTTATCGATTGCGTTTTCTGCGACGGCCTTTGGCAGTTTGTTTGCTCTAATCGCAAGCGGCTTATGGATCGCAACGTCTATTTATGCGATCGGCTACATGCGCGGACATGATGAAAAACACCAGACGCGTTTCTATGTTTTGTTCGCAGTTGCGATTGCCGGCGTCATGGCTGTGGCATACTCAGACAATCTGTTCACGCTATTCTTATTCTATGAAATATTAACTGTTTCTACCTACCCCTTAGTTACTCATGCGGGAACTAGAGATGCTAGGAAAGGTGGAAAAACCTATATCCTCATCTTAATGGGCTCATCCATTTTGTTTTTCCTCCCAGCTATGGTCATTGTTTGGTTTGTATCAGGCACATTGACCTTCCAAGAGGGTGGAATACTTGCTGGTAACCTTGACATGATTTGGGCTGCACCACTTTTAATATTATTTCTTTTCGGCATAAGTAAAGCTGGGCTAATGCCACTTCACCGATGGCTTCCCTCCGCGATGGTTGCGCCAACCCCGGTAAGTGCCTTACTGCATGCCGTAGCCGTTGTAAAGGCTGGCGTGTTTTCAGTGATGAAGGTGGTTGTATTTATTTTTGGCGCAGACTTCATTACTGAATCTGGTGCGAATCATTGGTTAATATGGATACCATTAACCACCATTGTTCTCGCCTCATTCATTGCCTTAACCAAAGACAATTTGAAAGAGCGCTTAGCCTATTCCACGGTAAGCCAATTAAGCTACATTATTTTAGGTGCGCTTTTAGCCAATGAAGCCGGAATTATAGGCGGCACAATGCATATCGCAATGCATGCATTTGCTAAAATTTCGTTATTTTTTGCAGCGGGCGCCATTCTTGTTGCAAGTCATAAAAAGTATGTAAGTGAACTGGCTGGCTTGGGCCGCGTTATGCCCTTCACTTTTGCGGTCTTTACGATAGGTACCCTGAGTATTATTGGTTTGCCTTTCTTTGGCGGCATGTGGAGTAAATATTATTTAGTATCAGGCGGCCTCAGTTTTACTGGTCCTGCCGCCACCTATTGGGCGGTGCTTATTGGCTTAACAGTCAGTTCTTTGTTAAATATTTACTATTTACTCAGTATCCCTATGACGGCATTTTTCAACAAACCAGTTAAGACCAGCGCCGATAATTCGCATGATTCACATGGCGATCCGAACTCTGTGAGGCAAGGGATCAAAGAAGCGCCTTTTGCCTGCCTAATTGGCATGGCTATTCCAACATTAATGACACTTTATTTGTTCTTTGATCCGCAGGTGTTTTATCGACTTTCATCAACACTGGCAAATTTTTAAGGTATCGAAATGAAGATTGAAACAAGTAACGCTGAGCAAAAAATTCCATTTTTCGACAATCCTAAAAATGTCATGTGGATACTTCGTATTTTTTATGCAATATGCATATTATTAGTAGTTGCCGACTTTATTGTTCACCGACATATTTATGTGTCATTTGAAGAGATCCCTGCTTTTTATGCCCTTTATGGCTTTGTTGCATGCGTGGTGTTGGTTGTTATTGCAAAAGCAATGCGGAAAATTGTGATGCGTGATGAACACTATTACGACAAACGCAATGATGAAGTAGAGCTAGATGTTCCTCGTGTTGTTATTGAGCACAACGCTGACGAAGGCTCTCACCTTGGCGAGAACGAGAGTGCAGACAAGGAGTCGCATAAATGAGCTACGCTATTCCTGCTTTCTTACCGTTTTTCTTAGCAGCACTGTTTGCAGCAGTCGCACCAGTGAAGCTGCGATATCTGTTGGTTTTAGTGCCTTTAGTTAACGGTATTTTGATTTATTTGAACGCTGACCAACTAACCCCAATTAGCGTTCAACTGCACACATTCACCCTCCAGATTATGGATGTTGGTGCGCAAGTGAGCGAGCAAGACGCTAAACTCAGTTTACTTTTCGCCTATCTATTTCACCTAGCCTGCTTTATCTGTCTTATATATGCACTGCATGTTAAGGATCGAGTGCAAATTGTTGCTGGCTTGCTGTATGCCGGTAGTGCCGTCGGTGCGGTATTTGCGGGTGACTTCATTACTCTATTTATCTTTTGGGAATTGCTCGCAGTGACTTCAGCCTTTTTAGTCTTTGCTCGCAGAACCCAGGCGTCTAAATTAGCGGGTATACGTTATTTAATCATCCAAGTTCTGTCAGGTGTTCTGCTGCTCATTGGGGCGATTAGCTACTTCCAACAAACAGGTTCAACCGACATAGGTTATATCGGTTTAGGCTCCATGGCCTCGTGGTTATTCTTAATTGCCTTTGGTATCAAAGCAGCCTTCCCATTCATGCATTCATGGTTAACAGACGCCTACCCGGAAGCCACACCAGCGGGTGCTGTTTTCCTTTCAGCGTTCACCACTAAAGTTGCTATTTACATGCTCGCCAGAACATTTCCGGGCGAAGATTTATTGGTTTATATTGGCGCAGCAATGACCTGCTTCCCTATATTTTATGCCGTAATTGAAAACGACTTACGCAAAGTATTGGCGTATAGCTTGATTAATCAGCTAGGCTTTATGGTTTGCGGTATCGGCATTGGTACTGCGCTCGCACTCAACGGTACTGTTGCGCATGCATTTAACGACGTTATATTTAAAGGTCTATTGTTTATGACGATGGGCGCCGTATTGCATCGCGTTGGTCACGTAAACGGTTCGAACCTTGGTGGCTTATACAAAACTATGCCTAAAACGACGATTTTCTGTATTGTCGGCGCAGCATCTATTTCTGCTTTCCCACTGTTTAGCGGTTTTGTCAGTAAGAGCATGGTGATGGCAGCCATGATTGAAGCTGGACATGAATATTTATGGCTTATGTTGTTGTTTGCTTCAGCTGGCGTATTCCATCATGCGGGGATCAAGATTCCATTTTTCGCTTTCTTTGCGCACGATTCAGGTTTGCGTCCAAAAGAGGCACCAACCAATATGCTTGTCGCGATGGGGATTGCTTCGTTTATCTGTATCCTCGTTGGCACATACCCAGAGTTTTTATATCAAATGCTGCCTTGGGATATGGAAAAAGCGTACGTACCTTATGATTTAACACATACGCTAACTCAACTACAACTATTGTTCTTCTCAGCGCTAGCCTTCGTTTGGTTAAACAAAAAAGGATTATATCCGCCTGAATTGAAATCGGTTAACTTGGATACTGAGTGGTTATATCGAAAGGTATTACCGACGACAGGTAATGGTTTAGCGCGTATTGCGAACAATATCAAAGCCGGCGTTATCGAAATATCTGTAAGCGCATTGAACGCATTACCGGTCATGAAGCGCGGGAATGACGCAAACGCGGCGACCTTGACGCTTAGAATGGCGCTAGGGTTTGTTGTATTAGCCGTATTAGCGTTTGTGACGCAATTTATGTAAGTCACAGGCGCTTCATCTTCGCCAGTCCCCTTACTCATGGCGCGGGCTTAATACTCTCGCATAAAAATACGATATTCCCAGGGTTCGAGGTCGAGTTCAAAATCTGCAAATAAATCATGCAGACACGGACTACTCTCGAACACATCTATATATTCATCAGTAAACAAGTCCTCTTTAAAGCTCACCTGCCTATGCTCATTGCTGAAATTAAAAATCATAAACCACTTACTTTCATTGTCTTGGCGCACAAAGCTGAATATTGCTTGCTGATGATTATTAGGTACCTGATGCATGAGCGCCCCGTGATCTGCATTCCAAAGGGCTGTATAGCGCTTACGTAAGGATAATAACTGTGTATATAGAGCTCCAGTGGAATGCTCTTGCCATTCAATACAATCTTTTTCGAAAAACGCCAGTCGTTTAGTTTCTCCCGCCTCCTGACCATTGTGGATCAGCGGCATGCCTTGACCTAAGCATGACAATACAATGCAAGCGTGCTCTGCATCACCAAATTTTTCGGAAGGTGTGCCTTCCCATGCGTTTTCATCATGATTGCTGACAAACGTCATTCGCATGGCTTCTCTTGGCCATGCTCGCTCGTTCCAAGAGTAGTATTTTCTTAACTTATCCAATGAAGCACGCTCATTCACAATATCGTGTAGCACCTCATTCCAAGACCACGCATAGGTCATATCAAATGCATATTCGTGTAAATCCCTATCCTCCCACTCGGCCAGCATAAACACCGGTTTTATTTCATCTAGAGCTTCCCGAGCCTGTCGCCAGAAATCATTGGGAATGTAACCAGCGACGTCACAGCGAAAGCCATCAACATCAAACTTTCTCACCCAATAACTCATGGCATCAATCATATATTCACGCAAATCTGGCTGCGAGTAATCAAACTCGATGATGTCATCCCAATCCCACCACGGCGCAGGTCTAAAATCACCTTTATAATCTCGGGCGTACCAATGCGGATGTTCTGTCACCAATGTATTGTCCCATGCGCTGTGATTCGGAACCCAGTCAAGTATGACTTTTAATTCAAGTTCATGAGCATGTTCTATTAGCTCTTTAAGCTCTGCATCGGTGCCAAGCTCCGCATTGATTGAGTAGTAATCTTTAACCGCGTAGGGGCTTCCCAAGGTGCCTTTTCGTTTAACTTGCCCAATTTCATGAATAGGCATCAGCCAAATAATACTAACCCCTAACTGTTTTAGACGTAACAGCTGAGTGTTAACTGCCTTAAATGTACCTGATGGACTGAATTGACGAACATTGACTTGGTAAATACTGGCGTTACTCGCCCACAGCGGAGTGCTATGTTTAACGTGGGGTATGACTGGATATTTCAAAATAGTTGTCGCGCGTGCGTTGTTTATTTAATGAGCATGTAATCATAATCCTGGCTCGTTCGCAAATATTGGCGCCAAAAGTATCTTATTAAATGATCGATCACTTCGACTGATAATCAATGACGAGCCTGATCATCTTCCTCTGGGCTTGCTTTAACTGGAATTTTTGTGCACTGTAATACATATCACTGGCTAACTGACTTTTTGAGAACAACGATATGCTGCAAAAACAATATGTACTCGGGGCGTTCGCGTTAGCAACTTTACTGACTGCTGGATGTGCTAACAAAGCAGCCGATGAAATAATGCAATCTAACAAAAAGGAAGCTTGTGAGCGCGTGGCTGAGGGCCAAGCCAGAGAAGATTGCATGCGTGTATATGAGCGATCCTTCGCGGAGTATGAACGCGAACGTAATCGCGCCGTAGGAAAATAAAACTACCTTTTTCAAAAATGACTGCTTTGCTTACGTAATTAATCCCGCTATACCCATGATTAGTATCCATGTAGCAAAGAATATTTTGAGTTTTACCACAGAGAAATGGAGGACAACTCTCTTTGCAACAATACCGCCGACAATTGCACCAGCACCGGCAAATAATAGGACATTCCAGTAAATCGCTTGTGAGACCATAAGATGGTAAATCACAGCCGACCAGACTGTAAACGCACTAAGTATGACGGCAGACGCAATCGCCGAAGTGACGTTAAACCCTCGCAATATTAGATACACAGCGACAAGTTCACCAACGCCAACCGATAACCATGCGGTAATAATGCCACCGAGAAAGGCAATGATACCCAAACACAATACGTCCACGGGTAGAAATAACGTTAATGATTCCTGTCTGTGCAGTAGTGGAATAGAGCCATAAATCGCGAGCGCCAATAGAATAGAAAACACACCAAAAGCGAGATGCAAAGACGTTTGCATTTGTTGTGTGTATTCGCTCAAGATAAATTGTGCTGTCACTATCCCGAGAATGGATAAGGGGATCGTAATCAACAAGCCTTTGTTTACATATGACCACTGCTCTGCTTCATGGGAACTAACGCTCGTGTTTGCACAGCGGTTTAGCACAAGAGACTTTCGGTACTTATGCCAAGTAATCGCTCCAGCAGTCATGCCACAGCACTGAATTGCAAAACTAGTGGCAACAATAGCAGTGTTTTGCATATCGATTTGATTGAAAAAGGGAACAAATACTACACCTCCCCCAGCTCCTGTAGCATTGGCAAAAATGGCTCCTGCAATACCTAAAAATAGAAAACCAATATAATCAAAAATGATCTGAAAACTGTCTGGTATGCTAAAAATAAGAATGAGCCAGCAAACTGCAAGAGCGGCTCTATATGGATGACTATTGAAAGCGCTTCGAAAAATGGTTAACAATACAACCGACCGCCAATAAAAGAGTATAAATATATGCTGAAAAAAGCGATAGTCTTAAAAAAACAACTTCATTCGAGCATTGGCATATGGTTCAGCTAGAAAAGCACGATAGCGACGTTATTATTCTACTGACGCCTAATCGTTCTCTTACGTGGGCCGAAGCGAAATGGATTATCGCATTCATGGTTGCTGTTGTCATGATAATTGCCATCGCGTGGACGTTTATCGGTGCTTGGGTCATTCTTCCTTTCGCCGGTCTTGAAGTTGGTTTATTTGCCGTACTAATGTACAAGGTCACCCGCTTCACATATTCGAAACAAATAGTGACATTTACAACTCAGGATATCACGATTGAAATGGGCATTGACCGCTTACAATCGACCGACTCATTTCCTCGATTCGGTACTGACATCTATTATTCTGAAACTGAGCGAGATTGGCGCACACCAAGAATCACCCTTCAAAATGGTAATAAAAGGGTTCAAATTGGTCAGTTTTTAAACGCCGATGATATGGTCATTTTACGCAACGAATTAGAAGGCTTAGGGTTTCCAGTTTGCCGAGAGCATTGGTGGAAGAAAAGGAAATAATACAATACTAAGTTAGCACTAAGCTTTGACTCCATTGGATGCTTAATTGATCTTTTGCCTATGCTCCTCGTTTAAATTTGAATGGTTAAGGAGAAGCGCAATGAACTTGTTTATCGAATCAATTGAAGGCGGGACCTATATCGCAGGTATAGGTGAAACAAAAGCGGATACTCTATTAAAAGAAAAGCACAGCAATTCGCTCTCATTTCAATGCATCAACACAATCAAAACGCAGGTCGAGGGACAGAAGTTCGATAAAATTTGGTTGAAGCAAAACACACCATACGAAGAAATGTGCGGCTTGAAAAGCAGCACTGAGTCATTAGTCATTGAACTAGACTGGTAGTAAGCTGATGCTTTCGCATTAAACTAAAAATCGACTGGTCAGATGTGACAATAATGTTAATATATTGATATATCAATTTGAAATTTGAAGCCATATGACTGAGTTTGACATAATTATTGTTGGTGCTGGATCTGCCGGTGCTGTTCTCGCTAATCGATTATCAGAAAACCCAAAACTATCCGTCTGTTTATTAGAGGCTGGTGGCAGGGATACTCACCCCGCAATACACGTTCCCTTCGGACTGTCGTTTTTATCAAGTATTAAGTCTGTCACTTGGGGCTTTGAAACCCACAACGAACCTAATTTGAATGGTCGCGAATTATTTTGGCCGAGAGGCAAGACATTAGGCGGTTCTAGTTCTATCAATGCCATGTGCTACATCAGGGGAGCCGCTCAAAACTATAATGATTGGGCAGAGTCAGGCCTATCTGGATGGTCGTGGGATGACGTTCTTCCCTACTTCAAAAAGAGCGAGGACAACACCAGAGGCGCATCAGAATTTCACGCTATCGGTGGCAGTCAAACTGTATCAGACCTTAAGCATGTTAATCCCTTGAGCAACGATTTTATCACTTCTTCCGTAGCCAATGGCCTCGCTGAATCAGAAGATTTCAATGGTGAAAGTCAGGAAGGTGTTGGTCTGTATCAAGTCACTCAGCGCAATGGATCTCGATGCAGCACAGCAAAAGGCTTCTTATCTGACGAAATACAAGCCCGCCCTAATCTGCATATTATGACCAATGTTGAAGTGAAAAGAGTGACATTGGATAATAATATAGCCACTGGCATCGAAATTTTCTCGAATAACACAAAACAATATCTGTATGCTAGAAAGCGCGTTATTTTAAGCGCTGGTGCTATCGGGTCTCCGCAAATACTCATGCAGTCTGGCATCGGTAACGAAGAACACCTTAAATCCTTAGATATCGATGTAAAAGCGCACTTACCTGGCGTCGGTCAAAACCTGCAAGACCACTTGGACGGCACCATTTTATTTAAGACAAAAGACACGCGCTCCTATGGCCTATCTATGTCTGCGTTGTTAAAAAACGCGGCAGAACCCATCAATTATTGGCTGAATAAAGAAGGTATGTTCACGTCAAACATTGCAGAAGGCGGCGCCTTCTTCAAATCAGATCCTGAAATGCTTTTACCTGATTTACAGCTGCATTTTTTACCTGCTCTGCTAGTTGATCATGGTCGCTCTAAACCTTGGGGTCATGGCTTTACCATCCATTTCTGTAATCTATACCCAAAAAGTCGCGGCGAAATTTTACTGAAGAAAGTTGACGGTGAAATAAGCGCAGATATTCGACCTAATTACCTGTCTCATGAAGACGATATAAAACCGTTAGTCGCCGGTTTCAAATGGTGTAGAAAAATTAGCAATACCTCTCCCTTAAGCGATGGAGCGAGAGAGTGGATACCTGGTGAGGATGTACAAAGCGATGATGAGATTATTGATTATTTAAGAGGCAACGCCGAAACCGTTTACCATCCAGTAGGCACCTGCAAAATGGGAGTTGATGAAGACGAGTTAGCCGTTGTTGATAGTAACTTGAATGTTAAAGGTATGACCAATTTAATGGTTGTAGATGCTTCTGTTATGCCAAATATCATTGGAGGGAACACAAATGCCCCTACTATTATGATTGCAGAGAAAGCGGCTGATTTATTGAAAGCGATCCTTTAGGCTAAGATTTTCTTCATCAAACTTTTGATAAGCATAAAAAACAAAACTATAAGCGCGATGTCATTTAAGATTCTATCTCATATGACATCGCGACCTAGTGCATTTATTTAGCTCACGATTTGCTCTAACTCACCGCTCACAACACCCACTGCTTTTGTTCCATCAAGCTTGTGATAAGCACACAAACCTTCAGATGCAGCGGCTTGATAATAGTTAACCAGTGGCTTAGTTTGGTCATGATAAATAGCGAGGCGGTCGCGCACCGTCGCTTCTTTATCGTCATCGCGTACGATCAAGTCTTCACCGGTATCATCGTCCTTACTATCCACCTTAGGCGGATTATAAACAACATGATAAACCCGTCCTGAAGCAGGATGCACCCGACGTCCACTCATACGGTCAACGATGACGTCATCAGGCACATCAAACTCGATACAATGATCAACCTTAACACCTGCATCTTTCATCGCTTCAGCTTGTGGAATAGTGCGAGGGAAGCCGTCAAGTAGAAAACCATTGGCGCAATCTTCTTGTGCAATACGCTCTTTGACTAAGCCAATAATAATATCGTCAGAAACAAGTTTCCCTGCATCCATTACTTCTTTAGCTGCTAGTCCCATTTCAGTACCCGCTTTAATAGCGGCGCGTAACATGTCACCAGTAGAAATTTGTGGGATCCCAAATTTCTTCATCAAAAACTGAGCTTGTGTTCCTTTTCCGGCACCTGGTGCGCCAAGTAATATGATGCGCATTAAGCATCCTCCAACAAATTGATTTGAATTATAAACCAGCAAACTTTACAACTAAGGCTACTAGTTCACAAGTCAAATTGGCTTAAAAATCATAACTTAAGACTAATAGCGAATAATTTCTCCGAACTGTGCACAAAACAAGCGCTTAGGACGCCTAAATTTTCCCTTTTACGTAAAAAAGCGAGCCTAAGCTCGCTTTCATTATTTCAATCAATCACTAAAAAATGTGGACTAGTGAATGCTTGGCTATCGCCAAACCATTAACGACTATTTCGCTAAACTCGCCAAGAGTCCGTTTAAATTTTTAGCAAATGTTGCGGGATCTTTCAAACTGCCCTGCTCAGACAATGCCGCCTGATCAAATAACACTTCTGACCATTGTTTAAATTGCTCTTCATCCTGCACGCCCGACATCAATTTGACTAGGTTATGTTCAGGGTTCAATTCAAAGTGATACTTAGTATCTGGTACCGGTTGACCAGCTGACGCCATTAACTTCGCCATCTGTGTTGTCATTCCATTCTCATCTGCCACTATGCAAGCTGGTGAGTCTGTTAGTCGATGAGTAAATTTGACGTTTTCAACTCTATCACCTAAAGCGGTTTTCACTCTTTCAAGTATACCTTCCACTTCTTTTTCTGCAGTCTCTTTTGCTTTCTTAGATTCTTCATCATCCAAGTCACTTAAATCGAGATCTGCTCTAGCAATCGACTGAAACTGCTTTTCATTGAATTCGCTTAGATGTGACATTAACCATTCGTCTATGCGCTCACCCATTAATAGCACTTCAATGCCCTTCTTGCGGAAAATCTCTAAGTGAGGGCTTGTTTTAGCTGCTTGATAGCTATCTGCGGTCACGTAAAAAATCTTCTCTTGGCCTTCTTTCATGCGACCAATGTAATCTTCTAGGGAAACAGATTGTTTGCCTGACTCGTCTGCGGTAGAAGAGAAGCGAAGTAAACCTGCGATTTTCTCTTTATTTGCAAAGTCTTCTGCAGGACCTTCTTTAATCACATTTCCAAATTCAGACCAGAACGACTGATAATTCTCAGGTTCATTCTTCGCCATTTTCTCAAGCATTTGAAGCACACGTTTTGTGCAACCCTGACGAATTGATTGAGTAATTTTATTGTCTTGTAATATTTCACGAGACACGTTCAGTGGTAAGTCGTTCGAATCTAATAGCCCTTTCACAAAGCGCAAATAGGTTGGCATAAACTGCTCAGCGTCATCCATGATGAATACGCGTTGGACGTAAAGCTTCAGACCGTGAGCTTGATCTCTATTCCACATATCAAATGGTGCTTTAGCAGGAATATATAATAAGCTGGTGTATTCTGTTTTTCCCTCAACACGGTTATGAGACCACTTTAATGGGTCGGCAAAGTCATGTGACACGTGCTTGTAAAATTCAGTGTACTCTTCATCGCTGATGTCAGACTTTTCACGCGTCCACAGCGCTGTCGCTTTGTTTACTAACTCCCAATGTCCAGGAACTGCCGGTACTTTTTCGCCATCAGGGCCATCGCTCTCAGGCACTTCTTCTTTAAACATTTGAACTGGAATGTTGATGTGATCAGAGTATTTAGTAATGATTGAACGAACACGCCAATCGTCTGCGAACTCTTTCTCATCTTCACGTAAGAATAATGTGATTTCAGTGCCGCGAGTGTCTTTGTCAATTGTAGAGACGGTGAACTCTCCTTCACCTGCTGATTCCCAGCGCACGCCCTCAGCCTTGTCAGCACCAGCTGCACGGCTCTTAACTACGACTTTCTCTGCGACAATAAATGCAGAGTAAAAGCCTACACCAAACTGTCCAATAAGCTGAGAGTCTTTGGTTTGGTCGCCTGATAATTTACTGAAAAAGTCTGCGGTACCCGACTTAGCTATTGTACCCAAGTGAGCAATTGCATCTTCTTTGCTCATGCCAATTCCGTTATCAGCAATAGTCAGTGTTCCAGCCTCTTTGTCTACACTGATCTTTACTGTGAGCTCTGCGTCATTCTCGTACAAACTTCCATCAGAAAGACCTTTAAAACGAAGCTTGTCGGCGGCATCTGCAGCGTTAGAGATGAGCTCTCTTAAAAAGATTTCTTTGTTTGAATAAAGCGAGTGGATCATCAGATGAAGCATTTGTTTTACTTCGGTTTGAAATCCATGGGTTTCTTGTTGGACTGTCTCAGCCATAGCCAAGTATCTCCTACGTTGTTTTCTAGTATGTGAAGCCAAGTGGCTTACTATGTTTCTCTTTTGGTGAGAAGCGCAGTACGCCATCATTAAAAGCGTTGATTGATGAGAGATGTAGGGACAAGCAGAGATAATTTCAAGGGAAAAAGCGAAATGAAGACAAAAATAATTTTAGAATGTTTGCCTATAGTCGATTGTCTGTACTTAAACTTGCCGTCTACCTGAAAAAGCGTGGCTAATGGTATTTCCGTCAATATATTCGAGTTCGCCGCCCACAGGCACGCCGTGCGCAATTCGTGTTGCCTTTATTTGCTTGTCTCTGCAAATTTGCCCGATATAATGCGCGGTCGCTTCACCCTCTACTGTTGGGTTAGTTGCCAAGATAACTTCTTGAATAGATTCTTTATCCAAAAGCAGAGCCAACTCACTTAAGCCGATTTCAGCAGGACCAATACCATCAATGGGAGACAAATGACCCATTAAAACGAAATACTTTCCTTTATATTCCGAAGTTTGCTCGACCGCCAAGACATCCTGCGGTGATTCAACAATACATAGCTGCCCACTTTCACTGCGCATAGGGCTTTCGCATATTTTACATAAGCGAGTTTCTGTAAACGTTCTACACTGTTCACAATGTGAAACATGCTCCATTGCATCATGCAGCACCCTACTCAATGTCATTGCTCCTTCACGATTTCTTTCCAACAGTGTAAACGCCATTCGCTGAGCGCTTTTAGCGCCAACACCTGGAAGACATTTTAATGCTGTAATTAATTCGTTAATAAGAGGACTGAATGACATAGATAAAACTTCTCGAATGATAAAATTGGATAATAACATGAAGTGATGAATTTGTTGCCTTGTGTAATTTCATCTCTTGTGTAAATAACATTTTACTTTTTATTGCTCTCCCATTTTGTATTAAAAACTTGTTGTTTAAAGTCAAAATGAAAACACCCTCAAAAAGAATCAAACTGGAAACGATTATATAGAGCGCTAATTAATAAAACTTTACATATGATGCAACTGATAAGTTTTCTATTGCAATTGAAGTTGTGTGTCTTACTGAATCTAATGTTGAACAATCTTGCGTGAGTGAAGTTGCCTTGTTGTTTTACCAAGGCCTAACTGATCGTAGAGTTTCTACTTGAGCTAACTATCGCTTTTAGTATCTAAAAGCTATGTACTAAGTTTGGCATGCTGTCATTGATTGCATGCCAAACCTTCCTTACCAAAACATCACCCTGTCTCACCTGCTCTTTGTAGCAAATAACAAACTGATGCATTGAATCGACTTAAAGCTAGAAAGGCATTTTAAAGCCAGGTGGCAAATTCATCCCGCCAGTTACTGATCCCATTTTTTCTTGACTTGTTTCAGCAACACGGCGCACAGCGTCATTCGTTGCCGCAGCAACCAAATCTTCAATCATGTCTTTATCGTCTTCCATAAGTGATGGGTCGATCTCTACTCGTCTCACATTATGATTACAAGTCATTGTCACCTTAACTAGGCCGGCACCAGACTCTCCTGTTACTTCTAAAGAAGCGAGTTCATCCTGTGCTTTTTTCATTTTCTCTTGCATTTGCTGGGCCTGCTTCATCATATTACCCATGCCGCCTTTAAACATTGTCATCTCCTAATTTATCTTGGACAGAACTCAAATTGTCCTATTAATAGTTATCAATACGGGTCGTTTGTTACCTTGGTTTTATAGAACCTTCGATAACTCGCCCTTCAAACGCTTTTATCAATTCTTGAATTGAATCATTAGTTTCCACAACATTGTGAGCATGTTGGTGTCTTACCAACGATATCTGTTGCTGTATTTGAAATGGTGTTTCGTCTACATCACCGCACTGCACTTCAAAGGTGACAGGCTTTTGATAAAAATTACTCAATGCATCTGTAATCGTAGCGTGATGTTGCTCTTCGTCCAAGTGCTTGTTGCGTTCATCAATGCGAATAATGAAGTGTTCACCGTGTTGTACTAAATTAGATTGTAGCAAAAGTTGTTTATTCAACCCCCCGACACCCAGCTCTTCAATAAAATCACTCCACTTATTAATTTGTTTCGCTCTTAATAATTTTTCACCATTTTCTAAATAAGGTGCAATTTGTGGATGCGTTATTTTTACGTTGCTGAGGTCGTTCACACCATGCCCAAACATCGACGCAATTTCATCTGCGATATCTACGAATTGTTTTTCTGGCGTACTTTGGAGTTCTTCTGGGTATATGTCGTCCGAATGCCCTGTTTCTATATGCTCTGGGGCGACTTCCAGCTTAACATCTACCTGCTCGGTAGTTCTTTGTGCATCATCCATTTGGTCAATACCATCAAACGGCGGCAGTTCAATAGAAGCTTGATTTACATTATGAGCATCGTTAGTTTGTGAGTCGGGTTCGAGGGTACTACTTTGCAGCTCTTCTTCTTTTGATGCTACCGACGCTTTTTCAAAAGGCGCGTCGTCTGTTTCATCAAAATTAATTTCGTCGTCGTCCGTCGTTTCGACTTGTTCTTCCAGACTTTCTAGGCCAGCAGCCGTAAATGGTTCAACAACATCAGTATCCTGCTCATTCGATTGGGCTATGTCAGTCCAAGGCGGCACTTCGCCCTGAGTTTCAATCAACGGGTTTCTAATAATCTTGCTTTCTGATCCACCTGAGTCTTTAGTTGACTCCGACTTCGGCAAGTTATCATTAGTAACAAATATGGAATTATCCTGCTTCATTAAACGATCAAACAAAGACGATGTGCTGCCTTCAACTTCAGTGCTCTGAGCCTCGTCTTCAGGCTTTTCGTTCTCAAGTAAGTCGTGAAGTGCTAGTAAATCAGTTGTCGTGCTTAGATTATCTTGCAGAGGCTCTGCATTTTCTTCGATATTTTGTTCTGCATTATGAGTATGTAGCGCTGAATCTGTTACTTCCGGCGTTAATAAACTAGCCGCGTGATCACGCTGTGTTTGCGCTTCATCTTGTAGTTCGTGAAACTCATCAAACATTGTTTGTTCAACATCTTCGTCCACGAAGGACATATTGAAAATATCTTGTTCTACTTGTTCTACTTGTTCTACTTGTTCTACTTGTTCTACTTGTTCTACTTGTTCTACTTGTTCTACTTGTTCTACTTGTTCTACTTGTTCTACTTGTTCTACTTGTTCTACTAAAAGGGTATTTTCTGGGGATGGTGTGTCAAGTTTTTGTGTTGGAATTACCGGCTTATTTTCAGTAGGAAGCGTTTGATTATTTTGTGCTGAAGCAACGGGAACTTCTGTTGTATTGAGTTCTTTTGAAGCACTAGAAGCCTTCGGGGCTAAGTCGACTGTTTTTTTTTCTGCCAAAGCGTCGGTGTGTGCAGTTTCTAAATCAAGTTCAACTGCCTGAGCTGGACTAAACGCAAGCATACGCAGTATAGTCATTTGCAAGCCAGTAAAAGCATCTGGAGCGAAAGGTAAATCTTTTTTGCCTTGCAACACGAGCTGATATAACAATTGAATATGTTCTGCGGATACCGACTTTGATAATTGATAAACGGCCCGCGCGCTCAAGGTTTCAATTTTACAAATATCAGGCACTATTTGTGTCAACGAAACTTGATGCAACAGACTCAGAATTTCTGACAACACTTGCGAATAGTCTGGCGCGTGTACACAAATTTCATCTAACTGTTTTAGTGCTTCCTGACTATCTTTTTCAATAACAGCTTTAACTAAACGTAATACTTGATTTTTATCTAGTAGACCCAGCATATCCGTAACAATTTGAGCTGTTACTTGATTATTACCCTGAGCAATTGCTTGATCGGTTAGACTCAATGCGTCGCGCATGCTCCCTTGTGCGGCCCTAGCTAAATGCGATAACGCCACAGGCTCCGACGGGATACTTTCTTGCTCTAAAATATACTCTAGCTGCTTTTGAATCTGTTCTCGAGACAAGGCTTTGAGACTAAACTGTAAACATCTGGATAATATTGTGACAGGTAGTTTTTGCGGATCCGTCGTCGCTAGCAAAAACTTAACGTGCGGAGGCGGTTCTTCCAATGTTTTTAATAAAGCGTTGAAGCTATGCTTAGAAAGCATATGCACTTCATCGATCAAATACACTTTAAAGCGTCCGCGAGTAGGCTTGTACTGAACATTATCGAGCAACTCTCTCGTGTCTTCGACTTTTGTTCTTGAAGCTGCGTCTATCTCCAACAAATCTACGAATCTGCCCTCATCGATATCTCTACAGGCATCGCAGGTGCCACATGGTGTCGCACTTTGCCCTGTTTCACAGTTCAAACTTTTTGAAAATATTCGAGCTATAGTTGTTTTACCAACGCCTCGTGTTCCGGTAAACAAATAAGCATGATGTAACTTGTCGTTATCAAGTGCGTTGGAAATAGCACTAACTACATGCTCTTGGCCAACTAGCTCAGCGAATTTTTGTGGTCGCCATTTCCTTGCCAATACTTGATAGCTCATAATAGTAAGTTACTCACCCTCAAATTCAATTAAACTAAATGGGGTCACGCCATGTTCTTCTAACTTTTTCGCACCGCCAATTTCAGGTAAGGATATAACAAAACCAGCGTGTTCAGCGATACCGCCTAATTGACGGATTAAATTAGCAGTGGCTACCATTGTTCCGCCTGTAGCAAGAAGATCGTCAATCATTAATACTCTTTCGCCAGGCAGAATAGCATCTTTATGAATTTCCAAGGCATCAGTGCCGTATTCAAGCTCATAACTTTCAGAAATGACTTCTCTAGGCAGCTTACCTGGCTTTCTCGCTGGGACAAAACCGATCCCCATTTCCAATGCTAGTGGTGCGCCAAACAGGAACCCTCTTGCCTCAGTGCCAACGACCTTGTCAAAAGTCATCCCATTAAATTGAGCTTTCAATTGCTCAATACAAGCGGTGAAAGCTTCATGATTTTGAAGCACGCTTGTTACATCACGAAACATTATCCCTTTTTTTGGATAATCAGGGATGGAGGTTATTGCAGATTTGATTAATTCGATTGTCACTTCACTACCTAATACAGATTAATTGCTGAAAAAGAATACATACCAACCAGCTAGTATATGCATAAGTGGCAACGCGAGTAAAACACCAAGCACCCCCAAAAAATACCAACCGTTAAAAACTTCTTTAAATTCAGTATCATTACTCATTGGCACGACCTTCATTGTTGACAGTAATTTAAGAGCGGTGAATATTACTTGATTGAGGTCAAAAAAAACAGGATTTGATGTGTTTATTACTAGAAGATTTCGATCTATGTCTACTAGCTGGACAATCTCATTTACAAGGTGTGTATGAAGCACTTTAACGTGAAAACGCAAAAGCTAAAGATGGCATGCTTAACAGCCGATAGCGTTTCTTTTTGCGCTATTTTCTGAGTTTTTACTAAGACGCTTTATAGCCTATTCTAAATCCTCCCCAGTGTTTACCGTTCACATAAATAGGTGCTGATAAATCATGCATAACTTCACCCGTATCGCGTTTATAGGTTTGCAGTAAAAACAATTCTTGATTGCTACCGCATCGTGATCCCGTATAGTCGTCAAATATTCGTTTAGTTCTATTACCGACCAAATCTGTCTCATAGTTACCAGTTAATGGCTTCGAAAAGCAATGATTGTGCGTTGGAAAATAACCATTTCTATCAACCGCACCTGCATAAATAATAAAATTATTTTCCTGAAGAATTGTTTCTTGTAATGACGGTAATAGCTTATCTGTAAATTTATCAAATTTAGTCGTATGTTTCATTGGGTCAGTATTTGCAATAGGCTGATAATTGGTATCAAAAAGGTCATTTTCACTTATCTTTGCATTATGTACTGATTCTTCAAATAACTTGCCGATTGCATCGGCAGTTTGAATTGCCAAATTCTGAACCATTGCATTTCTATTGTCTAAATGAAACACGTTTAAGGTTCGAAATATCCCTTCAGTTTGATGACACAATACCAGTACCTTATCAGAGACATCCTCTAGTTCTCGCTTTAAAGAATCAGTAGAAAGGAAAAGACTCTCTGCGTGCGTTGAAATTCCGCTATTTACCTCTTTAGTTTCAGCAACACGTATAGTCAGGCTATCCATTGACTCTTTTGCTATCAATGAGGTTGAAGCGGATTTAGATACACGATCAGATGCTTGTGCCACATAATCTGCCATTTGATTCCCAGCATTGGTAACTTTCTCAATAGCCTCAACGGAAGAATTACTGCCTTTGGTTATTTCTTCAAGTACCGACTCAATTCCCTTAGTTGCTTCAGTTGTCCTTTTTGCTAAATTTCTTACCTCATCCGCAACTACAGCAAATCCTCTGCCCTGCTCACCGGCCCTGGCTGCCTCAATGGCTGCATTGAGTGCCAGCATGTTAGTTTGAGCTGCCAGTTGATTAATCGTTTCTACAATACTTGCTATATCCGTTGCATTGTCCCTTAGGCTTAATAAAAGTGTATTGGTGTCATTTATGCGAGATTGCAGTGTGCTTTGTTGAGCGGACACTTGTTGCAACAATTCCACGGAGTCGTTTGCATCGCCATATGAATCTGAAATACTAATTAAAGCATCTTGGCTAATTTCAATAATGGATTGATTAGAGCTTTCAATGGCTGTAACGCGTTCTGCGATTTGTTTCGTACTTTCAACTTGCGCATCAAATAAATTGGCTAACTTATCTACGAAATGAGACACGTTTGCGCTACCAATGGCTATTTCACTTGATTGCTGTGCTATATTTTCACCTGCCCTTCGCATGTCTTGCACGATGGTACTAGCAGGCGCAATATCATCAGTTTTCGACGCGTTTGCAAAAAAAGTGAGTGCAAAAGTAGCCGCAATAAAGGTTATGCAAACGGATACACTAGTGATTAGCGGCCCTAACTCGAAATAAAAAGTGATATAAACAACGGCAATTAGAAAAACAGAACCTAAGGTTCTAAGAAGCAAAATCGGTTTCAATAGACAGCCCTCTGAAATTAATTTAAATGAGCGTCTTCCGTACAGACAATAAAGACTGATCAATAATATAGTTAATATCGACGCGAAAGCTACATTGATTAATAATACTTTTGTCGCAGGCTATGTATAAATCAGTAGAGTTACGAAGGGAAAGCCTCGTCCTTGAGGCAAAAACAGGAGTCTTTGTTTAATAAAAAGTGATTTAAAAAATTATTTATTTAAATTAGCGACTGCAAATTCATCCAAGCTAATAAAACCATCGCCATCGATATCTAGGGAATCAAATAACTCATAAAGCACGTCATGAGCTTCGGCTTCCTCTTTAGAAATCTTACCGTCTGCGTCTGTATCTAAAGATTTGAACAAACCTTCATTTGAAAATGCACTTGTTGAAGTTAAGGCGAGCGTGAACGCAAGCGCTGCCATAGATAACAATATATTCCGTTTATTATTCATAATTAATTTCCAATCCTTAAAAAGTATTGAGAAGCACGTGTTCTCTGTTGACCTATTACACAATTCATGCCAAATAAAAATTCTTTAATAATTACATTGGTTTACTAATATTCACCTAGAATAATCCGTGTTTCACCCTCAAAACGTGTTTCATTTCGGTAACACTGCACCAATCATTTTCGTGAAATTCAGCTAGATGATTGAAAAAAATCGTTATTTTACTGTATGAAATAAACAACACTGGGCTCGCGTCGATAATGGTTAGGCAGAAAAATAGGTGTGTGTTAGATATAGGGCTGAGTTCTGGTGTCTAGAAAGAAAAAACCCGTCACGAGGACGGGTTCTTAAATGGGAGCCTGACGGTGTGCTACTCTCACATGGGGAAACCCCACACTACCATTGCCGCTAATACGTTTCACTTCTGAGTTCGAAATGGATTCAGGTGGTACCGTATCGCTATTGCCGTCAGGCATTAAAACCGCGAAGCGCCCTCAACTTGATTGGGGGTCTCCGACTGACCCTACGTTACTTGAACGAAGAGCGTAAATCTGTTTTAACATATTCAGAAAGCTGATAATCACATCGTCTCACTGGCGTAGGCCAGTGTCTCTTGAAACACCGTGGTGTGCCAAGGAGCTTACAGCCTGCGCTGTAATGACGGTGCTTTTTGTATATCTTTATATTTAACGCTGAGTATCACTACTCTGTCTTACTTATTTGATTTGGCTACTTGTCACACAAACAACCCGTTCGCTTACGCTACTTTGGTGTTGTATGGTTAAGCCGCACGGGCAATTAGTACAGGTTAGCTTAACGCCTTACGACGCTTCCACACCCTGCCTATCAACGTTG
>Ga0209305_1000138_pt1 | contig 52823 bp, 44 predicted proteins | sample COGITO_mtgs_1103_FD_184792 | JGI IMG/M metagenome (GOLD analysis project Ga0209305, IMG submission 184792) | Pelagic marine microbial communities from North Sea - COGITO_mtgs_110321 (SPAdes) (version 2) | ecosystem: Environmental > Aquatic > Marine > Epipelagic ...
GTGTGCTAAAGAGTTCGCTGAGAGTGCAGAAGCGACGCTGAAAGATGCTAGCGAAGTATTGGCTGACGATATGATTTTTGATATCGGTCCAGATTCCGCGAAAGCCCTTGCAGAACAGTTAAAGAAAGCCAAGACTATCATTTGGAACGGCCCAGTAGGCGTCTTCGAATTTGACCAGTTTGGTGAAGGTACTAAAGCATTGGCTTTGGCGATTGCCGAGTCAGATGCATTCTCAATCGCGGGTGGTGGTGATACTCTGGCCGCAGTGGATAAATATGATATTGCCGATAAAGTATCGTACATTTCGACGGGTGGGGGTGCTTTCCTAGAATTCGTAGAAGGTAAAGTTTTACCAGCGGTTGCTATGTTAGAAGCACGTGCTGCTGAATAGACGCTAACTTAATAGGCTCTATAAACGACGAGGTGATATTTATGCAGTTGCTAGCTCAGATAAAAGTGCAGGTATTAACGATCAGTTCGTGGATTCTAATGATTAGTCTTATCGGCTGTGCAAGTGAGCCATTTGTGACGGATGAAGAGAGCGCCGCCGCATTACAGGCAGATCGACAGAATACAGAGTTTCAGGAAAAGGGCGTTCCGAGTCGCCCTATTGATAAGAATAACTGATGGTTATTCATTCACAACAAACAATTCTTTGCGGTTATTCCTCTTAACCGCAGAAGTCGCTAGAATAGTGAAAAATGTAATTCAAAAAAATTAAAAGGATATTTAACATGGCACTTATTTCCATGCGCCAAATGTTGGACCACGCAGCCGAGTTCGGTTATGGCGTACCAGCTTTTAACGTAAACAATCTAGAGCAAATACGCGCAATCATGCAAGCCGCTGATCAGACGGATTCTCCAGTGATCGTGCAGGCGTCTGCCGGTGCTCGCACTTATGCTGGCGCACCTTTTTTGCGTCACTTGATTCAAGCGGCCGTTGAAGAGTTTCCGCATATTCCTGTGTGTATGCACCAGGATCATGGCTCTTCGCCAACAGTATGTCAGCGCTCTATTCAATTGGGCTTTAGCTCGGTAATGATGGACGGTTCTTTGGGTGAAGATGGTAAGACCCCAATGAGCTACGACTACAACGTTGCGGTCACTAAGCGAGTTGTTGAAATGGCTCACGGTTGTGGTGTTTCGGTTGAGGGTGAACTAGGTGTTCTTGGTTCTCTTGAAACGGGTCAGGCCGGTGAAGAAGATGGCGTTGGCGCTGAAGGTACGTTGAGCATGGATCAAATGCTAACAGACCCTGAAGAAGCGGCGGACTTCGTTAAGCAAACAGGCGTTGATGCATTAGCAATCGCTTGTGGCACTTCTCACGGTGCTTATAAGTTTACGCGTCCACCAACGGATGACATCTTAGCGGTAGATCGCATTAAAGAAATCCATAAGCGTATTCCTGATACTCACTTGGTCATGCACGGTTCTTCTTCTGTTCCACAGGAATGGTTGGCAATCATCAATGAATTTGGTGGCGAAATTCCTGAAACGTATGGTGTGCCGGTTGAGCAGATCGTTGAAGGTATTAAGCACGGCGTTCGTAAAGTGAATATCGATACTGATTTACGTTTGGCTTCTACAGGGGCGATTCGTCGTTTCTTAGCTCAGAACCCTTCTGAATTTGATCCACGTAAATACTTTAAAGCGTCTATGCAAGCGATGCAGGAAATCTGTGTTGCACGTTATGAAGCGTTTGGTACTGCAGGTAACGCACATAAAATGAAAGCACTTTCATTAGATGCGATGTTTGATCGCTATCAGTCTGGCGAATTAGATCCAAAGATTAAGTAGAAAATAAGGTTGATTGACTTTAGGCTGTAGCTATTAAGGTCAATCAACGTGTGAAAAAGCCCTCATCATTATATTAGTGTTGGGGGCTTTTTTTTGCCTTATAATCATCAATAAAATGCACGACTGAAACGTCTAGGCGAATCACATTAAATGAGTAAATAAACATGTTTAAAAAGATAATGTTGCTGGTATTGGTTATAACCGTTTCGGCGTGTTCCACTTTGAAAAACTTAATGAAAGACAATATTAAAAAGCCTGAAATTACGTATGCCTATGTCTCGATTGGAGAGTTAACCCGTGACAAAATTGAGCTGAAGACGACCTTTAGTATTGCGAATAAAAATAGTTTTACAATTCCGATTGATAACATCAGCTATGAGTTTTCTGTTAATCAGAAGACTATGGTTAATGGTGAAACGGATAGGGTGGGTGATTTACCTGCCAATGAATCAAAAGATGTCACATTAGGAATTGACCTTACACAGGACACATTGGCATCGATTAAGGACGTTCTGTTTAAAGAAGAAAAAATTGAGTATGTCATCAAGGGTGAAGTTGAGGTAATGGGCTTCACCTTTCCTTTTGAAAAAGCATCTACAATTTTTAAGCCAGCAGTGAGCTTAGAAAAACTGGAAATACAAAAAGCCAGCTTTAAGAAAATCGACATGGTCATTAACCTGAAGGTTAATAATAAAAATGACTTTAGCTTACCGCTGGATATGTTGAGTTACTCAGTTAGTTCGGGCGACAACCAATTAGTGGCGGGTAATTTGAAAGACCAGACTATTAAGCAGGGGACCAATCAGATTCAGATCCCATTAAGTATTAACCCGAGTCAGCTATTTTCGAGTGTATACAGTTTATTGAAAAACCCTGAACTTCCTTTGAGTTTTGATTTCAGTAGTGGTGTTTTTTCAGGCTCAGTACAGAAAACGTTGAATTTAGAGTCTTTAATGGGGTCGTCGAATAATGATGAGTCGCCTAATAAAAATATAGGCGATATGCTGCAGGGATTTTTTAACTAACGCCAAGCACACAGAAAAAGAAACTGTATTTCTGTGCATTTCCTTGGCGTTATTTAGATTACTTATCCTTACTTCCAGCATTTTGGTTTGTCTCGAATCCTTAGAGGGCTTTTCTTTTGGTAAAGGCTGGGTGATTCTTACAATCATGGCTACGGTATGCACTATCATCTTTTTGTACCAAAGAATTAAGCCACTATAGGCACGAGCCTTAAGGAAACAGAATGCTTTCTTCCTGCTCTTGCCAAGGCTTATATTTTTTCATGATTGAGCTGAACAATTCAGATTCTAATAACGTATTCAGCCATTGAATCAATTTAGGGTAATCACTTTGCTCAAACCACGATTTATTAACATGGGCAAATTGCCTTACGAAAGGAAATATCGCGATGTCGGCCAGGCTGAGTTCTGGAGTAAATAGATAGCGGTTTTTCTTTAGTAGGTGCTCAAGTCTAACTAAGAAAACCTCCCCTAGTTTTCGGTAATATTCTTCCTCTTCTTCAAAGCGATCCGCATATTTATAGCGGTCTAACGCCCACTTGAACGAGCCATCGTTCTCATCGATTAATTCATCAATGTCCAGTTGCAGATGAAAGGGTAGATATTGCCCTTTAAGCTTCTCTGGAGCTTGCTCTAAAGCCCATAGCATGATGTCGCGACTCTCATCCACCAATGTTGAGTTAGTGAGTTGCTCTCCTTTTAGTTGCAATACGGGCACGGTCGCTTTGGGGCTGATCGCCAATAACTCTGGGGGCTTATTCTTCAGTACCACTTCTCTTAATTCTAGGCATTGCGGCGATAAAAATAACGTGCACGCTAATCGTGCACGCATGGCATAAGGGCAGCGCCGAAAAGAATAAAAAATGCCTAATTTAGTATTAGTTACAGGGGGAAGAGAAGAAATAGGCTGAGAATCTGACATAGGTAGAATCTAATAAAGAAGAGTGTGGGCGATTATAAGGCTAAATAGCAGGCAAAAAAAATCCCAGTGTGAATTAAATCAAACTGGGATTTTTTGTCAGCGATCAGCTTATGAGTAATAAGCTGATGTCAGTAGAAACTTAGTCTTTCTTAACTTTCTTCTTACCGAAACGCTTACGATCAGTCTCTGTAAGATGCTTCTTACGTAGACGGATGCTTAAAGGTGTTACTTCAACCAACTCATCATCTTCGATGAATTCAAGAGCTTGCTCAAGCGTATGCTTAATAGCAGGTACTAGGTTGATCGCTTCATCCGTACCAGAGGCACGTACGTTAGTAAGCTGCTTACCTTTAGTTGGGTTAACACAAAGGTCGTTATCACGAGCGTGTAAACCAACGATCTGGCCTTCGTAAACTTCTGCTGCTGGCTCCATGAACATGCGTCCACGATCCTGCAAACCAAACAAAGAGAAACCAAGTACTTTACCCGCAACCATAGAAACCATTACGCCGTTATGACGAGTAGAACCTAGAGTCTTATGAACAGGACCGTAGTGATCAAATGTATTGGTTAAGATACCAGAACCAGAGGTCATGGTTAGGAAGTCAGAACGGAAACCGATAAGGCCACGTGCTGGCATGATGAACTCAAGACGTGTACGTCCTTTGCCATCTGGAACCATGTTGGTCATTTCAGCTTTACGGTTACCCATCTCACTCATGATTGCGCCAGAGTGCTCTTCTTCGATGTCGATCATAACCGCTTCATAAGGCTCTTGAAGTTCACCATCAACCATCTTCTGGACAACTTCAGGCTTACCAATCGCCATTTCGAAGCCTTCGCGACGCATGGTTTCGATCAATACTGAAAGGTGTAATTCACCACGGCCAGAAACTTTAAATTTCTCTGGAGAATCGCCTGGCTCAACGCGCAATGCAACGTTGTGGATCAATTCTTTTTCTAAGCGATCTTTAATATTACGCGAAGTAACGAACTTACCTTCTTTACCAGCAAACGGAGAGTTGTTTACTTGGAAGGTCATGCTTACTGTTGGCTCATCAACGCTCAAAGGAGGCATTGCTTCAACATGGTCCATCGCACAAATAGTATCGGAGATACCCAGTTTGTCGATACCCGAGATACAAACGATATCCCCAGCTTGTGCATCGTTAGTCGTAACACGGTCAAGACCTTTAAAGCCTTTAACGTCTTGTACGCGAGCCTTACGAACATTGCCTTCAGAATCAACCACTTGTACGTCAGTACCTGGCTTCAACTTACCGCGAGTGATTCGGCCAACACCGATAACACCAACGAAGCTATCGTAATCCAATGCAGAGATTTGCATTTGAAGAGGACCTTCAGCATCAACCTTAGGTGCTTCAACATGATCAACGATCATCTGGAACAAAGGCGTCATGTCTTCAGCCATTGCATCAGGTTCAGTACCGGCAATACCATTGATTGCAGAGCAGTAGATGATTGGGAAATCTAACTGTTCGTCAGTTCCGCCTAAACGATCGAAAAGATCGAAAACTTGGTCTGCAACCCATTCTGGACGAGATCCAGGACGGTCAATTTTGTTAATTACAACGATTGGGCGCAAGCCCTTTTCGAAAGCTTTTTGCGTTACGAAGCGCGTTTGTGGCATTGGGCCATCAATTGCATCAACGATAAGGCAAACAGAATCTACCATCGACATAACACGTTCCACTTCACCACCGAAATCGGCGTGTCCAGGAGTATCGATGATGTTAATGCGGTAGTCATTCCACTCAATTGCAGTGTTTTTTGCAAGAATGGTAATGCCACGCTCTTTCTCTTGGTCGTTCGAGTCCATGACTCGTTCGCCGGCTTGGTTGCGCTCAAGTGAACCTGATTGTTCAAGCAACTTATCAACCAAGGTAGTTTTTCCGTGGTCAACGTGGGCAATGATGGCGATATTACGTAAGTTCTCGATCACAATAAGGGACCCTGAGTTATGGCCGGACAGGCTAAGCAAAAACGCTCGCTTGGGTAGGCTTGGCTAGAAAAGGCCGCGATTATACATTAGGTAGTGACAGAATGTTGATAAAAATGAAGTTTTTGTCCAGATTTTGTACAATCAAAGGTAAAAAAAAAGAAAGCCCTCTTTTTGTGCTAATAAAGTTTTATCTTGGGGCATAGATGAACCTATAATGAGGCAATCCACAGTGTGTTTGTCTGTTATCTACACTTGTGCACCATTTTAGGTTTAAAGTATTTTTAATGCCCCTTTTTGGTGCGTTAATCTTCGGTTGTTTGAGGCTCATGCCTTAGAACTCTCGACTTGGTGGTGGTTCTATCAAATGGCACAGTAGTTGCTATTTAATTATTAAACTTGGTGGTGGCCCCAATTGTGTGGACCACTGATTAGATTAAAAACACATCTGGAGACTAAAGATGTCTGTAAATACTTTGAACTTGATCAAAGAGAACGACGTTAAGTGGGTTGACTTACGTTTCACTGATACTAAAGGTAAAGAGCATCACGTTTCTATTCCTTCTAGCTATGTTGACGAAGAATTTTTTGAAGTAGGTCAGATGTTTGATGGCTCTTCTATTGCTGGCTGGAAAGGCATTAACGAGTCAGACATGATTCTTCTTCCAGATGATACGACTTCTTTCCTTGACCCGTTCACTGAAGATTCTACTTTGATCTTGCGTTGCGACATCATCGAACCTTCTACTATGCAAGGTTACGAGCGTGATCCACGTTCTGTTGCTAAGCGTGCTGAAGCATTCTTGCAAACGACTGGCCTAGGCGATACAGCGTTCTTCGGTCCTGAACCTGAGTTCTTCATCTTTGATGACGTTCGTTGGGGCGCAGACATGTCTGGCAACTTCTACAAGATCAACTCTGAAGAAGCTGCTTGGAACTCTGGCGCTGAAATTCCAGGCGGAAACATGGGCCACCGCCCAACCGTTAAAGGCGGTTATTTCCCAGTTCCACCAGTAGACAGCTCTCATGATATGCGTGCTGCTATGTGTAATACGATGATGGCTATCGGTCTTGATGTTGAAGTACATCACCACGAAGTGGCAACGGCTAACCAAAACGAAATCGGTGTTAAGTTCAATACATTGGTTAAGAAAGCTGATGAAGTTCAAATGCTTAAGTACGTTATTCATAACGTTGCTGCTGCCTATGGCAAAACAGCTACTTTCATGCCTAAGCCAATCATTGGTGATAACGGTTCTGGTATGCACGTTCACCAGTCTTTCTGGAAAGATGGCGAAAACCAATTTGCTGGCGATAGCTATGCAGGATTGAGCGAAATGGCTCTTTTTTACATCGGCGGTATCATCAAGCACGCTAAAGCGTTGAATGCGTTCACTAACCCATCAACGAACTCTTACAAGCGTCTTATCCCAGGTTTTGAAGCTCCAGTAATGCTTGCGTACTCTGCACGTAACCGTTCTGCTTCTATCCGTATTCCTTATGTTGCGTCTCCTAAAGGCAAGCGTATTGAAGCTCGTTTCCCTGATCCAATGGCTAACCCATACCTAGCATTCTCTGCTATGTTGATGGCCGGTATCGACGGTATTAAAAACAAGATTCACCCTGGCGATGCTGCTGATAAAGATTTGTATGACTTGCCAGCTGAAGAAGCTGCTGCAATTCCACAAGTTGCTGGAAGCTTACGTGAAGCGATCGATTGCCTGAAAGCAGACAGCGATTTCTTGACTCAAGGTGGTGTTTTCACTGAAGACATGATCGGCGCTTACATCGATCTAGCGATGGAAGACGTTTACCGTGTTGAACAAACTACTCACCCAGTAGAATTCGACATGTACTACTCTCTATAAGTTTTTGGCTTCACCGCCGAGCTTAAAGAGCGAAAAGCCGTTACTTAGCGATAAGTAACGGCTTTTTTTTTCTTAAAATTCGTGATGGTTTGATCTTTATACGCAAAATTAGATCAAAGTCAGTCAGCTTCCGCTGTAATATGTGGTTAGACTTGTTACTCTTACGCTAGATGTATATTTGACTTAAGAGATGTAGCCTTTGAAAGCAATTAATTGGGATTCAGGTGAGTTGCAACGTGCGTTAAAATCGCTGAATTGGCAGAATCTACCTGAGATATCGCCTGCTCAGAAGCGCTATGTCCATTATTATAAAATTGATTTTTCTGATCGCCACGATGGCCTTAAGCATAATATTGGTAGTTTCACTGCTGCGGGCTATCAGATTGCTGCGCAAATATTTTCTCAGGACAACGCCAAAGGCACTGCGATATTGATGCATGGGTATTACGATCATGTAGGTATCTATGGCAGTCTAATTGAGTTTTGCTTACAGCAAGGTTGGAATGTTTTTGCTTTTGATCTACCGGGCCATGGCTTGTCTACGGGTGATCGTGCGGCAATAACCGACTTTTCTGAATACGACCAAGTTTTTACTGCTGCGATGGAGCAGGCGTACTCTCTGCAAAAGTATACCGAGAGTGAATCGCAGCCGTTGCATGTTTTTGGTCAGAGTACGGGTGGAGCAATTATTATTAATTATTTACTCACGCGCAAAATCCAGCAGCAGAACTCTCCCTTTGCGAGTATTAATCTATTGGCGCCATTAGTGCGCCCATGCAATTGGGCCAGTGCCAAAATACTGCACACCTTTCTCAGCCCTTTCCTGAAGCAAATTAAACGAACCTTTGCCATAAACTCAAATGATGTCGAGTTTTTGCGTTTTATTGCTGAAAAAGATCCTTTACAGCCTCTAGCATTATCTGTGCGCTGGGTTAGCGCGTTAAAAAAATGGGTGCGGATGATAGAGGAGTGCGAAGCGTCTGATCTTGAAATTAATATCGTTCAAGGTGATCAAGACGGCACCGTTGATTGGCGTCATAATATGCCGTTGTTATTAGAGAAATTCCCTCAGCGTAAGCTTTTGATGGTTGAAGGTGGCCGCCATCATATTGTGAACGAAGACGTGCCTAAGCGTCAGCAAATCTATCAGTGGTTACAACAGGTCATAACACGTTAATATTGTATTGTTAAACAACTAAACCTTAATAGTCTCAAGGCTTCTTGAAGCTCGAATTTAAAAAATAGGGATATTAAAGACGCCGCATGAAATATATCAATGTTACGTTCTTAGCTTTTGTCTGCGTTTTGGTTGTACAGCTCTCTGGGTGTGCAACTTATGGTAGCGGGGTGGACAAAGCGCTGCAGTCTGCACAAAAAGGGCAGTACTTAGACGCTGAGAAAAGTATGGCGACGGCATTAACGCCGACGGGTGTAGATCGACTGCTGTACCATATGGAACTAGCGGTATTAAAACATCTGCAGGGCCAATACTTAGAAAGTAATCAGTTTTTAGAAATTGCAGAAAAAATTGCTGAAGATCTAGAAGTCATCAGTGCCAGTAATGCAATTGCGGCTTTCATGACCAATCCTCGTAATGGCGATTATTCTGGCGCTGATTTTGAAAAAGTATTTATTAATTATTATAAAACGTTAAATTACATGGCGTTGAGCAATGCGGCGGTAACTAAGAATGATCGACTGGATGCTATCGAAAATGCGCGTATCGAATCTCGACGCTTGGGCATACGTCTAAATGCCTTAAATTCAGACAAGGGTACTTATGCGGAGAAGAAGGATGAAGACGATCAGATATTCTCACAAATATTGGATGTGTTCAGTCGACTGCAGGGCAATCTTATTGATGAAGGAGAATTAGAATATCGCGATGATGCAATGGCTCATTATTTAACCGGCATCACTTATGAAACCAATGCAGAATACGATAACGCTCGTATTAGTTATCAAAAAGCCGCGACAGCATACGAACAAGGGTATGCTAAACAGTTTGAGCTCGGGTCAGGTATGACGTCTCAAGCATGGTTTGATACTGTGCGAATGATGCGTAAAGCGGGTGGCTATAATAGTGAATGGCCTCGATTGGCGAAGAAAAAACTCTCCTCAATGGAGCGTAAACAATTAGCGGAATACGATGATAAAGCTCAGTTAGTCGTTATTGAACACGTCGGCATCGTGCCTCAGCGTAAAGAAATGAATGTACAATTGACTGCTGATGCGGCGAACAGATCATTAATTCTACGCCCTTATTACAGTTCAGTGAAAAGTCACAGAGAGAAGTTGGCGTGGTTTTATTTGGTGTATGCCGATAAAAGTCTAGCGAATCTAATGGTTCATTATCGAAATAATGATTTTATGAATTTTATTCTGAATGATTTTCAGAAAACGATTTATTTCGCAGGGGCTTGGGATGTGGTTTCTGAACTCGGATTTATTGAGGCGATTGGAACAGGGTTAAGAATAACCGTGCCTTATTATTCTCCTCTTGAAAACAAACCGGGTGCGTCATTTACTAAGGTTGCGGGTCAGAAATACAGCATGAAACCTGCGGCTAATCCTGCAGCAATGGGACTTAATGAGCAGCTGTTAAATGCCAATGGTGATATTCAGTTAGCATTAGCTCGGGGTGTTTTTAAAGCACTTACAACACAAAAAGCAGCGGAACTAGCAGGGGGCCAATTGGGTGGATTTTTAGCGGCGGTTGGTAAGGTTGCGAGTCAACTATCGGATGCAGCGGAAACCAGAAATTGGCTGATGCTGCCTTATGAGGTGCGCATTACTCGTATTCCATTAGACGCGGGTAGCTATGATATCGAGATTAACTCTGAAGTACTGAAAGGAAAGCCTTTAATTACTCAGACCCAGCAGGTCGTACTGCAAGAAGATGAGCTGCAGATCGTGCAAGTAAGGTCGATGCCTCATCTCAATCACGCGGCCTTAAGCCCACAGGAAAATAAAGCGCAAAAGACGGTTGCTTTAATCGAGCAATAATTTAACGTAACTGTATTCAGTAATTAACTAGAATTTTAAAGGAAGACCTCCATGATTAAACACATGAAATTGTTATTAATAGCGGCCGTGGCAGTTTCTGTCGTGGGTTGTGCCGGAACACGCGTTAGCCGTGTTGATAGCGATAAAGAGATAGCATTATCGGATCGCTGGAATGATAAAGACTCGCAGCTTGTTGCAGAAGAAATGATTGCCGATATGTTGTCGTTCCCTTGGGCGCGCGATTTTGAATTAAAAAACAGTAATCGTCCTACTATTATAATTCAACGTATTGCTAACAAATCTCATGAGCATATTGCGATTGAAACGTTTGTGAATGATATTAAGCGTTCAATTATTCGTTCAGGTCGTGCTGATTTTGTCGCGGGTGGAGAAGAACGTAAAGCCATTCGTACTGAGCGCCAAGACCAAGAATTGAATGCAACCAAAGCTAAAGAGCAAGGCCAAGAACAAGCGGCAGACTTTGCTATTTCTGGAAGCTTGAACTCTATCGTTGATCAAGTGGGTGGTGATCGTGTAACTTTTTATCAGGTAGATATGAAGTTAATTGATATGGCGAATAACCGCGAAGTTTGGAATGGCCAAAAGAAAATTAAGAAACTACAAGAAAAAGGCGGCTTCGGTTTCTAAATGAAAACCTCACTTAAGCTCTTAGGTAGTATTTTTATCATTAGTAGCTTAGCGGCTTGCGTCGCTAATGCGCCTAAGCAAAGTTCTGATTCAAGGCGTGCAGACAATCAAGCCAGCCTTGATACACCTGATTGGGTTAATAATCCTCCTCAGCGTACGGGTTTTGCTTATGGTATTGGCTCTGGTGATCTTTGGGATGATAAAGCCGATGCTGCAAAACGTGCCGGTGATGCCGCGCGCGTTAACTTGGTGAGTCAATTACGCGTAACCGTTACGGGTGATTTTTCCAGTAGAGTCCAAGAGCGCAAGACAACAGGTAAGCAAACAGAACTTGTTCGAACGGTGCAAAATACTATTAGAAGTAAAGTCCCCACGGTTGAGCTTGATGAAGTAAAAGTGACAGAAACGTTTTTCGAAAATAAATTTGCCTACGCACTCGCAGAACTTGATCGCGTTAAGGCGGCCAGTCGATTGCGTGCTCAGATCGTAGATTTAGAAGAACAGGTGGTGATGGTTAATGCTAAGCCACGCTCAGGTACGACACTGCAAAAGTTACGAGTCGTATTGCCAGCATTAACACTGTTTGCTCAGCGTGATCGTTTAGCGGATCAGTTAGCTTTAGTTGGAACTCAGCGTCAGAAGCCGGCTTTAAACGATGAATTACAACGAATAGAAAGCGATATTTATACCTTGTTTAATCAACTACAGGTCCGCATCAGTATGACTGACGCAGGTGCGCAAGAGATTGCTGCTGGGGTCATTGAAGCTTTGACAGAGCAAGGCGTGCGTATTAATGACAGAGGTATTTATGATCTTATGATTCAAGTGTCTGCAACGTTGCGACCGGTAGAAAAGAATGGCACACACTTTGTTTTTGCCGATAGCCGAGTAACGATTAAAGACGCGAACGATCGTATTTTGAGTACATTCAGCAAACAAGCGAAAGGCGCATCAGGCTACGCGAGCCTTGCCAAGGTAAAAGCAGAGAAAAGTGTCGCGCGTTTGCTGGCTAATGAATTGGCCACCGCTTTGGTTGATCGAATTGATTGATTCGTTTAGGTACTTTAATTACTGACAACGCCACCTATTGGTTGGCGTTTTTTTTGTTTAGAAATTGACATGAATGTATCAACAATAAGCGAAGACGAACTGAATTTGTGAACTCATCTTTGAATTGGTGCTTGAAAAGAATGAGGGAATAACGATAATAGTGATTAAGCATTAGAGCATGCGTTAATAGGCATTGGTTTAATATTTAATCGGCATTCAAATAGCATTTAAAATCAAAGCTTGATTCATGCCTTGTTATATCTCTACATGTTAGAGGTAAAGATTAAAATTTGAATGTAAAAAATAATAATAAAATTAGGCCGCATAAGCCTAAGCGACTGACAAATTGTCTTATTGGGGAAAAAATGAATAGCAAACCTGATACCTTGGTATTATTGGCCTGCTTGGTTGCTCTTGGAGCTTTGTTAACGGGATTTATGACGCCAGATGTGGCTCAAACAGGGATGATTGTAAGTGAAAATTTGATTCGTTAGCCATTATTCATTAGCTAGGTATAAACAAGCATTAGTGTTTAAACACTAATAATTTCTTCGAGTTGTATATCCCAGCTTTCCACTGGCAAGCTTTTAACCTGCTGACAACGATGCGCCAAGCCAAATAATTTAGGTTTGACGCTTGCTTGGCGGCAAAATTCAAAACTACGATCGTAGAAACCACCTCCCATACCCAAGCGATTTCCACAAGCGTCAAAGGCTACTAGTGGTAAGCCAACGGCATTCAAAAATTTAGGATTAATGCGTTTATTAAATCTAGGGTCTGGCTCTGCTATACCAAAACGATTATTGCGCATACGGCAGTTAGGCTGATATTGCACAAACCATAAGAAACCTTTTCGTATTGGATCTAAAACGGGTAAGTAGACTTGCTGCCCTCTTTTCCAGGCTTGCTTGATTGCGAGATGAGTACTCACTTCACCATCATTCGCTAAGTATAGTGCAATGCGTTTAGAATATTTTAGGCTCAAATTTAGGCTAAATTTTTTCTTTAGCGATAATGCCGCTTGCTGCTGTTCGGCAGGCGTTAAACTTCGTCTAGTTGCACGCATTTTTGTACGCAGCTGACGCTTTTGTTGCAGTGTAGGTAAGGGACTTGCAGAAGAAATAAGTTGGAGCTCCCCATTGTGCCGCTGTCAAGAATAAAGGCCTTGAACCCAAGGTTCAAGGGTGGTGGGCTAGGTACTATATTAGGTTTTCCGACAAGCGGACATACGCACAATAATACGATAACCCTCCGGGGATATAAGCATCGGCTCGAGGTCTTTATAGACTGGCCAACACCCCAGGGAGCGATTTCAGTATAGCAATTTCTATTACGAAAGGTTGCTATAATTTGAACTTTTGCATGAATTTTTGCGTACAGCTCAGATTGTTAATTTCGTAAGTTGTTAAGTAAGCTAAGATACTCGGCTTACTTAACCCGTAAACTTCAAAACACTTCGCCCAATCAATCAATAAAGCTCGGAAAGGTTCATTGTCGTCGTATCATAATTATACAAATGATAGTCGAGTGTTGTTTGATTACGTGCTGAGAAAATAATATCCCCATTTAATTCAGTAAGGTGTGTTGGTGTGCCAATATCATCCGCTATATTACCAAAAGCAATCTCTACGGGTGCAGAGGCACCGAAGCCCATAAACCACAATTTATTGGCTGAGTAATTCGCATCTTGACCCGCAAAAAATAGACCGCCATTGGCGATAGCATAGTTATGAATATCTACTATCTGTGCATTCGTATATAGGGTTGATGTTAGTGCTGATGTTGATGTATCAACTTTCAGAATTTTTTTCTGTGATGGTATGGCAGCTATAGGTGGCGCGGCTGGTACTGGTGGCGTATGGCAGACTAAATAAATTTCGGTTGAGTTATTGTATAAAAAATTACTGTTAATGCAGGCATCAAGAGTAGTAGTGGTATTATTACTGGTATCAAAAGCTAAAATATTGCTTTGGTCAGAAGAAAATAGAAAACCATTATTTTCTGGGATATTGCCTAATTCATTTTGAGACATCACGATTCCTGTTTGAACCGCGGTTGTGTTTAATGTGCCGCTTGTTGTGTCATAGCTGTAAAGATTGCTCTGGTCGGAGCTGACATAAAGCGTGTTCGATACGGCAGAAAAAGACAGTGCAAATTCATTATTAGGAATAGAAAGGGCAGTCGCTGTTAAATTCACAGTATCGAATTCAATAAATGCTGAGCTACTACCATCAGCACCAAAGTAGATCTTAGTACCTACAACTATAGGGGCCGTTACAATTGACAACTTATGACCGCTCATAATGCTTGTATGGTCTGTTACGACACCTAAATTATTATACTCAACGATATCAGTTTCAAAATGATTAACATTTAAAACAGTCATTGTTTTTATGCGGTAGGTGTATATCTTGCTATTAATGTGCAAGGTTGAAAAATGATCAAACCAATCATTATTTGAAAAGGTAGATTGTATTGCTATTGTATTAGAATTTGTATCTAGCTGGTTGTAAGCCCTAGAGGGGGCGGGTGGTAACAGGGAATAGTCTTCATCTTGAATACTTTCTTTGAAATAGACAAAATCTCCTAAACTCGTTAACTCGGTGATATGTACACTCTGGTCATTAGCAGCGGCAGGATCATAGACTAATTGAGTACCTGCTTGAGTACCATCCGTTTTTAACAAACTTTCATGAGTGCCCCAGAGTAATCCACCCGTTTCACTAAAAGGGATGTAAGTATCAGCCCCCACAACAGTAGATGATGATGAGTCTGAGCCAATGCAACCTGTGAGAGCATAACTACTCAATGTGCCTAGTATTAAATACTTTGATAATTTCATTGTGCTTCCTTGACTGTGTTGTGTATAGAAAAGAAAAAGTGTCATACCGTTTGATGACGTTTAGTCTTTATCTAGGGCATCCAATATAAAATATTTACCTAGCGATTAAGACTAAGGGTGTACTTGATTAAAACATAACAATCAAAGTTATAAATCACACAGATTATTCTTTTGCAATGTTTTGCAATTGACATAAAAAAGCCAGCAATGGATCTCTCCTTTGCTGGCTTTTTTATGTCACTATCGTTTATTCTTTTAGGCTTATAGTTCGAGCTGCACGTCTGACATAAGCGCTTCATCAAGGCGTTCATCAATACGCGCAATCTTGTCGGCTAACTCAGCCTGTTTGTTTTGCAGTTGTTGTAATTGGTGCGCAATATTTAAAGCGGCAATTACGGCAATCCTATCTGTACCAAGGGCCTTACCCGAGTGATTACTGGCATTACGAATTTCTCGCATTTTATCGTCCAGAAACTTTGCTGCACAGGTCAGCTCATCTTGGCTATCCGCAGGGCAGTTAACCCGAAACTCTCGCTCTAAAATTGAAACCGTTAGAGTATTGGTTGTATTAGCCACTATTTCGCTCCAGAAGTTGCAAACGCTCAATCATTTCGTTGACCTTACTACGAGCAACATCATTTTGCTGCATCAACTTACCGCGTTCGGCTTGCCAGCGTGCTTCCGATACCTTCATTGCCGTCGCCTGTTGACGCAATTCGGTATTTACTGAAATGAGCTTATCAATGTTACGTTGTAAGCTGGTTAGGTCGAGTTCTTTCATGTGTCAGTATCTTTATATTACCTTGTCGTAAATAGAGTAGAGAAACCGAGGCATTAGAGGGGATTAATGCGCCCATCTTTCATGCTAAACTCTGCACAATACTATTATTGTTAAATAAGATACCTCATGCAGAAGAATATATCGATTCCCTTTCATCAATTTGCTAACGCCATGGTCACAATTAGTGCACTAGGTTCACCTTCTGGGCTACATGGTTGGCTGACGGGCTACTTGAGCACCGGTGCTCGCTTGGACGATGCTCAGTGGCAAGTCGAAGCCGAAAACTATTTGGAAACCCCAGAAGCCTTGCCAAAACCCGTGCAGAGTCTGATGACGATTTTTTATGGCTGGGTCTTACAAGGGTTGAAAAATGAGAGCATGAATTTCACCTTGTTTTTGCCAGAAAGTGACGACGCTGAATTAAGTCAGCAAGTTGATGCGATGGCGCAATGGTGCAAAGGCTTTTTAGATGGCTTTGGTGCGGCGGGTAAAATCAGCGGCAAGCTGGATGCTGAAACGAGAGAAGTATTACAGCATTTTGATGCGTTCAGCCAAGTAGAGCTTACGGCTGACGATAGCCCAGAAGATAGTGAAGACTTACTTCATGAGCTGGTAGAGCATGCTCGTGTTGCGGCGTTAACTGTCTTTTTAGCGTTTAACCAACCTGAATCGGGCGAAACTAAAATTATTGATGAAGATGCTCCATCTGGCTCTGGTCAGTTGCATTAATTCTTATTCATTTTGATACAGCAGTCGCCATTTTGATATAGAAAGGCGGTTAAGGAACTTCAATGAAACTTGCTCAAACAGAATATAGCCAACGCCGCCAGCAACTAATGGCGCAGATGGCAGAAAATAGTATTGCTATTGTGCCGACGGCGGTTGAAACCGTACGTAATCGTGACGTTGAGCACCCCTTTCGCCAAGACAGTGATTTTTATTACTTGTCAGGATTCGCCGAGGCTAATGCCTGCTTGGTATTGATCCCTGGGCGCGAGCAAGGGGAATATATTTTATTCTGTGAAGAGAAAGATCCTGCATTAGAAATTTGGACCGGTCGCCGTGCCGGTCCGGAAGGCGCTGCGCGTAACTTCTTTGCTGACGAAGCGTATCCGATCGAAGCTTTAGATTCCGTGCTGCCTGATCTACTTGATGGCAAAACCCGTATTTATACCGAGATGGGTGCCAACAGTCAGTTTGATAGCCAACTATTGCACTGGGTTAATAAAGTCAAATCGATGGTGCGCAAGGGCGCTGAAGTACCTCATGAATTTTCGGTACTTGGACACTTGCTGCACGAGATGCGCTTGATTAAATCCACCGCAGAAATTGAGATGATGCAAAAGGCTGCCGATATTTCTGCGGCTGCTCATTGTCGAGCGATGAAAAACGCTCAGCCTGGTTGCTTTGAATATCAGTTAGAAGCGGATATCGTGCACGAATTTATGCGCGAAGGCAGTCGCTGGCCAGCTTATCCATCCATTGTCGGTGGTGGCGAGAATGCCTGTATTTTGCATTACACCAATAACGACATGGTGATCGACGATGGCAGTCTCATTTTAATCGATGCAGGCTGTGAACTTGATTATTATGCGGCAGATATTACCCGAACATTCCCGGTAAATGGAAAGTTCAGTCCTGAACAAAAAGCGCTATATGAGCTGGTATTAAAAGCTCAGCTAGCGGCTATTACAGAAATAAAACCAGGCAATAGCTGGAATGCGCCTCATGAAGTTGCAGTTGTTGTCTTAGTCAAAGGCTTGGTTGAGCTTGGATTATTAACGGGTGAAATCGAGCAGCTGATAGAAGATGAAGCTTATCGCACATTCTATATGCACCGTACTGGTCATTGGCTAGGAATGGATGTGCATGATGTTGGCGAATATCGAATTAATAAAGAATGGCGTCCATTACAACCGGGTATGGTTTTGACCGTAGAGCCTGGTTTATACATCGCCCCCGATTGCGAAGAGGTTGATGTTCGCTGGCGTGGCATTGGTATTCGGATTGAAGATGACGTTGTTGTGACCGAAGATGGCTGTCATGTACTCAGCCATAAAGTTCCTAAAACAGTGGCTGATATTGAAGCCTTGATGGCAAGTTAACATGACAAACTCCGCAGAAAAATCGGCTCGTTTTGATCTCGTTATTATCGGTGCGGGAATGGCTGGACTCAGCCTTCTCCATCTATTGCGTTCGAGTATTGAGCAAGGTTTAAAAGTGGCTCTGGTTGAGCGCTTTGAATTGCCTTCGTTGACGAATAAAGACGCGGGGCAAGACACTGAGCGACCGCCCAGTTTTGATGGTCGCGCGACGGCGCTATCATACGGCAGCCAGCAAATTTTCAGTCAGCTGGGAGTATGGTCAGAAATCGAGGCGGCGGCGTGCTCGATTGAGAATATTCAAGTATCAGACCAGGGTCGTTTTGGCCAAACACACATTAAACATACCGATGCGAATGTCGAGTCTTTAGGCTATATCATTCGTAATCGTGCTTTGGGCGAAGGCTTAATAGCGAACTTGCCTCAGCAGCTAACTATCCTTGCTCCCGATTCGGTGACGGCCATTGAAATAACTGCTAATCAAAAAGCCAGCTTAACCTTAGCAGCGGGCAATACGCTGGATGCTGAACTGGTGGTTATGGCGGACGGTGGGCGTTCAGACCTTGCTAAGCAGTTAGGCATCCAACAGCAAAGCCACCGATATAATACCCATGCTTTGGTCACCTCGGTGCGCATTGATCGTAGTCATAAACACTGGGCGTATGAACGCTTTACCGAAGCTGGACCGATAGCCTTGTTGCCATTAGGCGAAGATGAATTCGCAGTGGTTTGGACGCTTGCAGATGAGGTTATCGAAGAGTATTTAGCGGCAGATGAGGCAACTCTGATTGATCGTTTGCAAAGTGCCTTTGGTTATCGTGCAGGGCGTATTATCGCGCTAGGAGCCCGAGCCAGTTATCCTCTTGCCTTAGTGAAAGCGCAAGAGCAAATTCGCCCTCATTTGGTTTTATTAGGCAATGCTGCACACAGTTTACATCCTGTGGCTGGCCAAGGTTTTAACCTTGCACTGCGGGATGCTGCGGCACTGGCCGAGAAAATTAATCTTGCTTTCGATAATGGCACACCTATCGGTCGATGGTCTGTCGTTCAGGGTTATTATCAGCAGCAGAAAACAGATCAGCGCAATACTATAATGGGCAGTGATTTGTTGCCGCGTTTATTCAGTCAAAAAAATACAGCATTACGTTGCAGTCGAGACATGGGTTTAATCGGTTTAGCACTAGCACCAACTGTGCGTAAATTATTTGCTCGCCAAGCCATGGGATTAGGTCAGCCAGCGGCAAAGGTCGCAGTGCATTTATCTGACCAGAAACACGAGCAAGCACTGGGGCAGTTATCATGATGCAGCCAAAAGAAGATTATCAAGTCGTTATTGTCGGTGGTGGAATGGTGGGCAATGCCTTGGCCGCCGCGTTGGCCAATAGTGATATTTCAGTCGCTTTGATCGAGCCAAATACGGCTCAACAGCCTCCGTTAGGGAAGGTGTCTTGCAATGAGTTTGATACTCGCGTTAGTGCGATTACGGCTCAAAGTGAAGCATTGCTTACCCAGTTAGGCGTTTGGGCATTAATACCTGCGGCACATAAATCGCCGTACCAAGGAATGACAGTTTGGGATGCTGATGGTACAGGGGAGGTTAATTTTAATGCCAATGAACTTCATGTTCCTTGCTTAGGTACGATTGTTGAAAACCGTGAAATTGTTTGGGCGTTGCAGCAGGTTGTAGAGCAAGCAAAGAATGTTGAGATTCTGCGCGATACCGTGACGCACATTGATAATCAAGACGAACAAGGATTAACTCCGGTCTTTTTATCATCTGGTAAGGTTCTAAAAACTCAGCTGCTGGTGGGCGCTGATGGCGCATTATCACGAGTCAAACAATGGGGAGAATTTGCGACTTGCGAGTGGGATTATAAACACCATGCACTTGTTGCAACGGTTGAATTAGAGAAGTCTCATCAGCAAACCGCTTGGCAGAGATTCCGCCCTGAAGGCCCTCTTGCGTTATTACCCTTGGCAGCAGAAAACGATAAAACGTGTTCTATCGTCTGGTCGACCAATGAGGAAGAATGCGAGCAGCTTTTAAGCATGAATGAAGAAGCGTTTTGCCAGCAACTAGGATTGGCGTTTGAGCATCGCCTAGGTCAGATTTTGAATGTTGGGCCGCGAGCTGCTGTTCCATTACGCCAGCGACATGCTAAAAATTATGTCGTGCCAGGCATCGCGTTGGTTGGAGACGCTGCCCATACGATTCATCCGCTAGCAGGCCAAGGGGTTAATTTAGGTTTTAAAGATATTACAGTATTAAGTGAAGAATTATTACGTGCGCAGAAGTTAGGATTAAATCTGGGTGAATTGGCGAGCTTGCAACGCTATCAGCGTCGTCGCCAAACGGATAATTTGATAATGATGGCAGCAATGGAAGGCTTCAAACGATTATTTGCCGCTGAACAGCCTATTATTCGATTGCTACGTAATCAAGGCATGCGCTTATTTAATCGTGCTGCCGCAGTAAAGCAACACGTTGTGATGCAGGCGATGGGGCTAAAATAAGCCTCATTTGTATTAGATTGTATTATCGAATGCTAGAAAGCATAGTTTTTAAAACTAATGCCCATCTCTTCTATGCTGGCTTCCAGTAGCTCAACATCATACTCACCTAACCCGAGGTGAGTTAATACGTCACTGCCGATTAATTCCCATTCAAAATCGATATCTTGATTGCCTAAAATTTTAAAGCTACCACACACATGCTCCGCGAGTTTTAAAATGGCTAGCAGGGTTTTAACATCGCTGTCTGTCTGGTGCTTGCCCAAAAAGTGCCGTTCACAGTTGTGGTGTTCTGCAATGGCCTCGCATAATACTTTGGGTAAATTCCATGATTTTGCAATGTAATAACCTACCACCGCATGATTGGTATTTAATAAGTCGTTTTCGATATCGATAATGCGCTGACTGTTGTTGCCGTAAGATTGCTCTAATACCCCTAAATAATTATCGAATTTATTCATCAATAAAGGCACCCCTGAGTTATGAAACAAACCCAGGAGGTAGGCAAGATCCGGTTTTTGAAACCCCACCATTTTGGCAATATTGGTGGCGATTAAAGCGATATCATTGGCGGTATCCCAAAAGCGATTCATGTGAGTGATCGTTTCATCACTCATCTCACTTTTAATAGATACACCATTAATGATATTGATGACGCTATCCAAGCCAATAAGCGATACTGCTTGATCTACCGAAGTGATTTTATTACTTAGGCCATAAAAAGAAGAATTAACGACTTTTAAAACTGTCCCTGCCAATCCAACATCACGCCTAATTAACGAAGCAATTCGCTTAATGTCAGGATCAGGCATGATTTGCTCAATCTGCAAGTCTACGAGTATTTGCGGTTGTGGAGGAATCTTAATGCCCAAGAGAACATTCGCGATTTGCTCTTGAGTTAATGTTTCAGCCATGGAGACGGGAACCCTAATAAAGATGATGGAAAGAATCAGACCAAACAAAAATCTACGAATTTAGTTTAGTCGATAATTTCCATAATAGGGTTAATCTAAACTAGGTAATTCGACCAGCAACGATGTAGCGGCACGTCTTAAGTTCGATAGTAAGCTAATGGTATCCTGCTTACATTGATCGATGTCCGACGATTTTGTGGTCATTTTGTTAATACACGTTGTGCTTTGTTGTAGGGACGTAGAGAAGTTATCAGCGACTTCAGAATCGGCCTGCTGCATTAAGAAAAATAAGCTGGCTTCTTGCAACTCGGGCTCTGCGGGCATAAACCAACGTTCAATGCCGGCCAATAGTGCGGATAAATCGTCACGACTGGTTTGACTGAATTCGGAGCTGGTTAGGTTGAAGCGCTTATTTAGCAGCTCTTTACTAATCAAATCTTGGGCGGCAATGAAAGCGGCTTGTAAGGTATTTTCATTATTACTTTGCTGTAGCAGTTGAGCGTAATAACCGCTACTAGGTTCCCAGCGACGTTGAATGCGGTGTAAATCTTTTTGTAACAACTCACTCAGCAACTGAGTATATTGGCGGCGACGATTATGATTCTGAGGTGTTAAATTATGAGTTTCTGCAGGTGTTATGATCTCGGTATCGACTGCGCTTGATACGTGCCCTTCCTCATTGCTTGGAATCGGTGCCGTATTGTCTTGAGGGAAAAAATCAGGCGGTGTGCGTTGGCTATCCCCACCCCATAGCATGAACTCAATGGCGTGATAGCCCAAGCTCGCATTCGTTGGATCGGTAAAGCCATGCTGTGAGCGTATGCTGTCTTCATTAATATCTAAGGTGAGATCGTTCACAATGCCGCTAAAAGGATAGCCCTTAATGTAGTCAATATAGCCGCCTTCGATAGGCCAGCTATCGAGTTGCTTTAATAAATGCTGATAATCTATTTGCTGGCTATACCAATCGGGTGGATCTTGAATCGGTAAGTATGAAAAAATAAGGCTGCTTAAAAAGCTATCATAAGCTAGGCGCCAAGCCTGTTGAATTTCAGTGTGACTCATCGGGTTTGGATGATACATAAACGATGCGAGCTTACTGTCTAACGTTTGAGCATCCTGATTGGCATCCGACAAACTGGTATAGGCAACGATGCCAACCTGAGCCGCAAAGGCACTGCTATCAATTAGCACTTTAGGCTTTTTGTTATTGGATGTGGCTTCATCTTTAGGACTGCAGGCACACAATAAAGCGAAACCGATAATTAGGGCCAAGCGGGTCACTGGCGACTCCTTTACTATTTTAAAAGCCTAAGCATCTCGTAGGCTGATGATAGGCCAGCCATTGCGAGTAGCCGTGTCAGTTAATATTTCATCTGCGTTTACTGCAATTGGCTTATCAACCAAATTTAATAGGGGCAGATCGTTATGAGAGTCACTATAAAAGAAAGCGCCTGTTAAATTCATCTCTTTTTCTTCAAGCCACATTTCCAGGCGGGTCACTTTACCTTGATGGAAGCTTGGAATACCCGTTATCCCTCCGGTGTATTGACCATTAATTATTTCCGGCTCTGGGGCAATGAGATCATCAAAACCTAATAGTGTGGCGATAGGACGAGTAATAAAAGCGTTGGTTGCCGTGATGATTAACATATCGTCACCAGACTGTTGATGTCTTGCAATCAAGTCACGTGCTTTTTGAGTAATTAAAGGCTTGATGCGATATTCAATAAACTCTTCCCGCAATGACAACATAGAGGCCAATGAGTTTTCTGTCAGAGGCTTAAGCGCAAAGGTAAGATATTCATTAATATCTAGGCCGCCTGCCTTATATTGTTCGTAAAAATAGTTGTTTTGCTTTTCGTAGTGGCTCGGGTCCACAATTTTTTTATCGACTAAAAACTGCCCCCAAGCATGGTCACTATCGCCCGATAAAAGAGTATGGTCTAAATCAAAAATCGCCAATGCCACCGTGAAAATCCTCAATATGAATATCAGTCGCTATTCTAATGGCTAGCGCGCTGGCTGTCGTCTGTTTAATGAGTAGACTGTGAGAACGGTTGAGATATAACCAAGCAGAGGTTAAATCGTTACGATATACAGGTATTACTTGACCTTTGGCGCAAAATACGCAAATTTGGAGGCATTAGATTTTATCAGGATGGCATTGTGATTGATGAGGACGGCTACCGTCCCAATGTAGGTATCATCCTGTGTAACAAACAGGGTGATGTGCTTTGGGCGCGGAGAATTGGTCAAGATGCCTGGCAGTTTCCTCAGGGAGGGATTAAAGATCATGAATCCCCTGAAGATGCGCTTTATCGCGAGCTAGCGGAAGAGGTTGGCTTAAAGCGGGAAGATGTTGAAGTGCTAGGCAGTACTCGGGGCTGGTTACGCTATCGTTTGCCACGGCGAATGATCCGTTATAACAGTAAGCCTGTGTGCGTTGGCCAAAAACAAAAATGGTATTTATTACAGCTAATCAGTGATGATGAGCAAATCAATGTAGATGCCACCGACAAACCGGAGTTTGATGGCTGGTGTTGGTCGAGCTATTGGTTTCCTTTAGGTCAAGTTGTATCTTTTAAACGAGATGTCTATCGACGGGCATTGAAAGAGCTATCACCGAAGATTGTTCGGTTACAAAAACAAGTAGAGTCTTAACTGTACGCCATAAAAACGAAAACTTAACAGCGGTAATATAAGAGATGTTGGACACACTCAGAAGCATTGTGCAGGAAGTAAGCGCAGCGACAGACTTAAGTGATGCACTTAAGGTTGTTGTCACGCGTATTCGCAATGCTATGCATACTGAAGTGAGTTCGGTGTATCTTTATGATTCAGAGGCTAAGCGCTATGTACTTATGGCGACAAAAGGCCTGAATCAAGATGCGGTTGGGAAGGTGAGTTTGGGTTCATCTCAGGGCTTAGTCGGTTTAGTCGGTTCTAGAGAAGAGCTTATTAATACCGAAGATGCTCCGGGACATCCGCGTTATCATTATTTATCGGAAACGGGGGAGGATAAGTATCATTCTTTCCTCGGTGTACCGATTATTCATCACCGACGCCTAATGGGCGTATTGGTTGTTCAGCAGCAAGAACGTCGTAAGTTTGATGAAAGTGAAGAAGCTTTTCTCGTTACCATGTCAGCTCAGTTGGCTGGCGTTATTGCGCATGCAGAAGCAACGGGTAATATCGCGGCCGCCGCGAAAGCGACAAAAACACCGAAAGAAGCCCGTTTTAGTGGTGTGCCAGGTGCTCCTGGTGTGGCTATTGGGACTGCGGTTGTTATCTACCCTGCAGCAGATTTGGCCAGCGTGCCGGATAAGTTTGCCGATAATATAGAACAAGAAATTGAGCGTTTTGAAACGGCGCTGATTGCAGTACGACGTGACATTCGCTCCGTTGGTCAAAAATTATCGAATGAATTACGGCCAGAAGAAATGGCCTTATTTGATGTCTATCTGAATATGCTAGATGACCGTGCGTTAGGCGCAGAAGTCATTATAAAAATTCGTGAAGGTGCTTGGGCACAAGGTGCCTTGCGCCAAGTTGTACAGAGATACATTGGTCACTTTGAATTGATGGATGATGCGTATTTGCGTGAGCGTGCCGCTGATATTCGTGATCTTGGGGTGCGTATTTTAGCGTACCTACAAGAGACCGAAGGTCTAGGACAAGTCACCGAATACCATGAAAATACAATCTTGGTGAGTGAGGAACTAACCCCAGCGATGCTCGGCGAAATTCCAACCGATAAACTGAAAGGTTTAGTCTCGGTAAAAGGTTCTTCTAACTCACACGTTGCGATTCTTGCTAGGGCAATGGGCATTCCCACGATTATGGGGGTGGTTGATGTACCTTATGCTCAGCTTGATGGTCTAGAGTTAGTGGTTGATGGTTATCGTGGCCGTATTTATTCGCAGCCATCAGATCAACTGCGGAAACAGTATCAAAGAATTTATCTGGAAGAGCAGGCACTTAATAAGGATTTAGAATGCTTACGCGATGAGCCCGCGATAACACTAGATGGTTATCGGATACCTTTATGGGTTAATACCGGTTTGATTACCGATGCGGTACGTAGCCGTGATCGCGGTGCTGAGGGTGTGGGCTTATACCGCACCGAAGTCCCTTTTATGATGAAGGACCGCTTTCCGAGTGAAAAAGAACAAACAGAAATTTATCGCCAACAGCTAGAAACCTTTGCGCCTAATCCTGTGACTATGCGCACATTGGATATTGGTGGTGATAAGTCGTTACCTTATTTCCCGATTAAAGAAGACAATCCTTTCTTAGGCTGGCGTGGCATTCGAGTCACTCTCGATCATCCTGAGCTGTTTCTGTTGCAAATAAAGTCGATGTTGAAGGCGAGTGTCGGCTTAAATAATTTACGCATTATGCTGCCGATGATTACCAGTGTGGGTGAGGTTGATGAGGCTTTACACCTTATCTATCGCGCACATGCTGAGGTTGAAGAAGCGGGGCATAAAGTGAAAATGCCGCAGGTCGGCGTCATGATCGAAGTGCCGGCATCTGTCTATCAAATCAGTGATCTTGGCCAGCGTGTTGATTTCTTATCGGTGGGCAGTAATGATCTGACCCAGTATTTATTAGCGGTAGATCGTAACAATCCTAGGGTTGCTGATCTTTATAATTCTTTCCATCCTGCCGTATTAACGGCACTGTACAAGATTGCGCAAGATGCCAAGGCGATTAATAAGCCAGTGAGTATTTGTGGTGAGTTGGCCGGTAATCCTGCAGGAGCAGTTCTTCTTATGGCGATGGGTTATGAGATGCTGTCGATGAACTCCTCAAATCTACCTAAAGTGAAGTCGGTCATCCGAGGTGTCACACAGGTATGGGCACAAGAATTATTAGCCGAAGTGATGCAGTTGGAAAATGCTCAAGTGATCACGGCCACGGTTGAACTTGCGCTTGAAAAGGTCGGTCTAGGGCGGATGATTGGTCCCGGTCGCAGTTAATTAAGAACCCCATTGGCGTACACGGCCAACGTCTAAATGAATAAATCCACTTTTGGGGTAATAGCCAACGCCGCCACTTTTAAGGGCGAGCGCGGCTTTTCTGACCTGTCTTAAATTAATACCTGGAATACGAATATCAATCGCCTTGCCTTGCATGTGCAGGCTGCGCTTTGCTACGCCATGCCCCATTGCTCGTAGCTTCTCATTGGTTTTCGGTGAGCGGTAGCCTGATATTATTTCAATCGCTTGGTTGGGTTTAAACAACTGCTGTAAGGTATGAATATCATCTAATAACGTACGACTGATTAACGTTGATTCACCACTGCGGTGATCGCGCAGTAAATGATCCAATTCGTCTAGGCCTTGCTGATCATATTGACCTGCGTGTTGAAATGTCGTTTTAACGAACTCACCGGTATGAATATTGTAAAGGTGAAGTTCTTTATCGATCTCTAACTCAGGTGTTTTATTCGCGAATGCGGCTGGTACGATGACACTGCCAGTTATGGCTGCTGCGCTGCGCAAAAAAATACGTCTATTCATATAATGCCCAATTATTATTTGAAACCATGCGGGTATTCATTTGAGTAATAAGGCGGGCAGTATGCCAATTCTTAAAAGGAATAAAATCGATAACTTTAATAGCATGCCTAAAAGACAGTTAAGACATGTGTGAGTTATATCAATAGACAGAGAGACGCTTATCTTTAAAGTGAAATCGCTGCTTGTTGAGAGCGTGCAAGGCTGCCAATGAGATCACGCTGGTAAACATCGTCACGAATTTGTAACTTACCACTATCATCAACCCAGGTTGTCCAGTACATAAGATAAACCGGGACGGGTTTTTGTAGTCGAATGTGTGTGGTTCGGTTTTGCGAAATCGCTGAATCGATATTGCTGCGGTTCCAACCTTGCTGCCCAGCAATCAGTTTTTCTGCCAATAACTTAGGCTGCTCTACCCGAATGCAGCCTGAGCTGAGTGCTCGCATATCACGGGTAAACAATTCTGGGTGGTTAGTATCATGGAGATAGATGGATTTGTCATTGGGCAGCACAAACTTCACATCTCCGAGTGCATTTCCGTTACCTGCCTTTTGCACTAAACGGTAAGGGAAATAGCGCGGGCTCATTTTTTTCCAATTGATATCTTTTGCTGACGCATATTGATCAATGCCTTTTACGCTCGCAACAAGACTAAAGCCTTTACGATCAAGGTATTTAGGGTCACGTTTAATTTGCGGCAAGATGTCGCCAATCGCAATGCGTCGTGGCACTGACCATGTGGGCGCTAGAACAATAGTACTTACGGTTTGAATTAAGACCGGCGTACGACGAAGAGGGCGGCCAGTGATGATTTTCATATCTAGGCTAGTTTTATCTCCCTCTTTATACTGTAAGCGAAAATCAGCCATGTTTACCATGATGTGACGATTGCCTAGCGTTGGAGGAAGGTGACGCCAGCGCTTCATATTTAAAGCGATTTTCTGAGCCATGTGATATGGCGAAATGTTTAACGCGGCGAGGGTTTTAACATCTATTTTTCCGGATATGGGTAGCTGGAATCGCTGCTGAAAATTCTTTATACCTTCAACCAAAGCACTATCGAACTTGAAGCTGGGTTGGTCGAGGTCATACTGATCGGTTGCGCGTGGGGATTCCATAAGCAAAGGTTTGTTATTAAACAGCCAAGCAAAGGTGCTGGGCTTTAAATCAGCATATTGGGTTAATAACCAACGAATATGAGGAACTAAGCGGTGGCTTTGATCGCCTTCAATACGAAACTCAGAAGGAAGTGCATACCATTTGCCTTGATTCACAATGTTTTGATAATGAATAAGTTGCTTGCGCAAAGCTTGGTAGCCTTTATGGTTTGGGGTGAGCTGATTGATTAGCTCACCTAGCTTATCTTCGCTTAGGCTTTGTTTTAGCAGTTCAATAATGTCACCAGAGCTCACGCTATGGCCATCAACTTGTGCAACGGCTGATACTTTGCGATAAGTTGGGTGATCAGACTCTCCCATATCGGGCAATAGCTCTTGATTAAGAGCTTGTTGCGCAAAGGTGATGAAGGCGTCTGTTAATAATACGTCGACGGCAGTGGCTTGCTTAGGCCGATTCGATAATTCATGGATTTCACGTAATAACGCTTGTAGGGAATAACCATATTCACGCCAATGATCAGCGGAGGTTTCACGTAAAACTTGGACTAACGATTCACCCGCAGGGGTGAGTTCATAGCTGTCCATCCAAATTGGCTGATAATCGCGGCGCAGATAAAAAGGTTCAATGTCGCGCACATGCTTTAACCGGACTTCTCCTGCAACTTGGCGGGCAGAATCAATCAACCAGTACTCCATATATTTTTGCGCCACTTTGGGTGGCATATAAGGTTTTGTATTAATCGTGGCAGCGAGGGCTGCAAATAATAACAGTGCGCAGAAAGCCGCTATCGCAGTTGGGTGCAATAGGCGCTTTTTTGGAGTGTTAGACTGTGCGTTTAATATTTGGCTCATACCATTGAGTATGGACGTAATACTGAGAAGGGGTGGTCAAATTAGACATTAGTTTTTAGATATTTTTGTTACTAAATGCAACTATTTTCAGAAAATTCATTACATGTCAGAATTCAGTGAGTGTTCATGGAGCCTAATTGTAAAGAGGGTGAATACTGCCAAAATACTGTTGCTTATATGTTGATCAATATTGTAGGCGGTATTGTTTAAATCCCCCTTCTGTACCATCCTTTAACCAGCTTACTTCTTCTATGCAGAGGCCATTTTTACTGATCGTGAGACCTGTGCTACAGCGAGTACCATAATTTGGGGTAATGATTTTTTCACATGATAGAAGGCGCTCCATTTCTAGGTCAATGCCAGTATCGGGTAGTAACGCATCATCGGCAATGGTTGTTGACGATAATAAGCGGCACAGAGAAGCTTGATCATTAGGGTGCTGCTTCAGCCAAGCAGTGAGTGTGTGTTTAGCACTTTCCAGTTTGGGCCACGGCGTATCCAGTAAGCCATTGCTCAGGCCGTATAAGCCAGGTGTAAGTACGCGGGCTGGCTCACCGGATGCGTTTGAGTAATAACCCAGTTGCTGAGAGTCCGCTACCAGCAAGTTGTAGCCTGCATACAGAGCTGAGCTTTCCTCTAGGGTTTGTAGGTATTCTAATGCTGAAACTTTTGAGGTTAGAAAGTCGAGGACAAGCTGACCGCGTGAGATCGGATTTTCAGGCCCCCGTTTACCCATGTCACGATGATTCGTGAGGGCGGCAAAACGACCGCTTTTATGAACACCTAACCAGCTGCCTCCTTGGCTTAAATCTTTACCTGCATAAACCCCTTCGGCCTCTGACCAGGCATGCAGTGCCTGTGTTGGACGATACTGAAACTCATCACGATTAGCACTGAGTATGAGCCGATCATCCGCATCGGGTTGCCATTGAAAGGTAATTAAGCACATGGGTATTCACTCTCTAAATAGTAGCAGCAGTTTATCTCAGCTTCGGCCATAATGTCGGCGCTTTGTCGTAACAATTTAAGGTTGAGGGCAGTATGACATTTTTGGTGTATTTATTAGTAGGTTCTGCGGCGGGATTATTAGCGGGATTATTTGGTATTGGTGGTGGGCTAGTGATTGTGCCGGTACTGGTGATTACTTTTGGACTAATGGGAATCAGTGAGCAAGTATTAACTCACATGGCGTTAGCAACTTCATTAACAACCATTATTTTTACGTCACTTAGCTCGGTGAAAGAGCATCATGCACACGGTGCGGTAGACTGGAAATTAGTCCGTTGGATTGGTAGCGGAATTATTATTGGCACGGCTACTGGGGTTTTCTTATTAGCGGATGTCGCTGGTGATACCTTGCAGCTGGCGATTGGTGTATTTGCTTTGCTTATGGCGGCGAAAATGGCCTTTGATATTAATCCAGGATCTACCCGACAGGTGCCTGGAACCCCTGGCTTAATTGCGTCGGGCGGCATCATAGGTTTTGGCTCGGCTTGGTTTGGTATCGGTGGTGGGTCTTTTACGGTGCCGTTTTTAACTTGGGTGAATGTGCCGATGAAGCGCGCAGTGGCAACGGCCGCAGCTTGTGGTTTACCGATCGCGCTAACGGGCGCTGTGGGTAATATCTTTACCGGTTGGGGAAATGTAGATTTGCCAGAATGGACGACGGGTTTTGTTTATTGGCCAGCGGTATTGGGCATTGTTTTGACCAGCGTGCCGTTTGCTAAAGTTGGGGCGAAGTTAGCGCATAAACTGGATGCTAAATTGCTCAAGCGCGGTTTTGCTTTGCTGTTATTAATCGTCGGTTTGAAGTTTTTATTGGCTTAATACAATTGATCCACACAGATGAATGGAATCAGCGCGGCATTCGAGTACAATCGGGGCGCTAAATAAGGAAGCTATAGATGTTAACGTATCCAGATATCGATCCCATCGCGTTGTCCATTGGGCCTATTGCAGGCTATGGGCCTTTAGAAATTCATTGGTACGGTTTGATGTACCTGATTGGTTTTGCGGCGGCTATGCTGCTGGCCAATTATCGCGCTAAGCAGCCCGGTTCAAATTGGACTAAAGATCAGGTTAGTGACTTAATCTTCTATGGTGCCATGGGGGTCATTCTAGGTGGCCGTGCGGGCTATGTTTTATTTTATAATTTTGGTCAGTTCCTAGATAACCCAGTTTGGTTATTTCAAATTTGGACGGGCGGCATGTCGTTCCACGGTGGTCTGCTTGGGGTGCTGGTGGCGTTATGGTTATTTGGGCGCAAATATAAAAAAGGCTTCTTTGAAGTGGCTGATTTTACCGCGCCGTTAGTACCTATTGGTTTAATGACAGGTCGTATCGGTAATTTTATCGGTGGCGAACTCTGGGGTCGTGTGACTGATGGCCCTTGGGGTATGGTATTCCCAGGTGGTGGTCCAGATCCGCGTCATCCTTCTCAGTTATATCAAGCAGCCTTGGAAGGGTTGGCACTGTTCTTAATCGTATGGTGGTTCTCTAGTCGACCTCGCCCGCAAAAGGCCGTAGGTGCGGTATTTATGATCGGTTACGGTTGCTTCCGTTTTATTGTCGAATTTGTACGTCAGCCCGACTCGCACATAGGCTTTGATTTATTCGGTTGGATGAGCCGTGGTCAGTTACTTTCGGTACCGATGGTCTTATTCGGAATTGCCTTATTGTGGTGGTCTTATAAGCAGCAAGATCAGCTACCGCCTATTGCCACGGCTAAAAAAAGCATTAAGTAATAATTTTTATCGATCCATGACTGGTCGAGTTGATAGAAGAATTTTGAGGTTAAGTGAATGAAGCAATATTTAGATTTATGTCAGCGCATTGTTGATCACGGTGAGTGGGTTGAAAATACGCGTACGGGTACGCGCTGTTTAACGGTGATTAATGCTGATCTAGAATACGATGTTGCTAATAATCAGTTTCCTATGATCACGACGCGTAAAAGCTTTTACAAATCGGCCATTGCTGAATTACTGGGCTATTTACGCGGCTACGATAATGCAGCGCAGTTTCGTGAAATTGGCTGCAATACCTGGAATGCCAATGCCAATGAAAATCAGGCTTGGTTGAACAATCCTCACCGTAAAGGTGAAGACGACATGGGCCGTGTTTACGGCGTACAAGGCCGTTCTTGGATGCGTCCAGACGGTACACAGTTAGATCAGTTAAAGAAGGTGGTTGATAACCTTTCAAACGGTATCGATGATCGCAGTGAAATTGTGACCTTCTATAACCCTGGCGAATTTGAAATGGGTTGTCTGCGTCCTTGTATGCATACTCATACGTTCTCGCTACTGGGTGACACACTGTACTTAACCAGCTATCAGCGTTCATGTGACGTGCCATTAGGGCTGAACTTTAATCAAGTTCAAGTCTATGTTTTTTTAGCGCTGGTGGCGCAAATTACCGGACACAAGCCGGGCAAGGCGTACCATAAAATTGTTAACGCTCACATATATGACAACCAGCTCGAACTGATGAAAGACGTACAGCTAAAGCGCACGCCTTTCCCATCGCCTCAGTTGCGCATTAATCCTGAGATCAAAACGTTAAAAGACATTGAAGACTGGGTGAGTGCAGATGATTTTGAGGTTGATGGTTACCAATGCCACGATCCGATCAAATACCCTTTTTCAGTCTAAGATTATAATTTAAAACCCTTGAATAATTCGTGTAATTTATTATTACCTAGCCTTTAAGTTGAAAATTAGAGTCTATACTTAATCTTAATCGAAGCAGTATAGACCTAACATGAAGACCAGTAACTCCACGACTATTCTTGAAATGCCATCTTCTTGGTTGCTTCATTATTTTGATGAAGCACCCTACAGCAAGATGATCAGTGCTTTGCCTTGTTTGCAAGAGGCTTACCTGTGTGTGCAAACGGAAGATATCCGCAAGACTTGGTATCAGCGTAAACTAAAGGCCATTATTTTAGTGGTTGAAAAGCACGATACGTTGTTAGAGGACTGGGCATGCCGTTTAATGATGGCATTGCCTGAAGCGCCGCTAGTTATCATCTCAGTAGAAAAACTGGCTCTTGATGAAGTGAAACTATTAGAGCTTGGTATTCAAGACATCTGGTCGCTAGAAGAGCTTAGTGAAACATTATTATCGAGAATAATGCACCACAGTATTATCCGAAAACAAGTCGAATATCAAACACGTCATCTCGCTCACTATGATTCTCTGACGGGCATTGCCAATCGAACACTCTTTCAAGATCGATTAGATCATTCTTTATTACATGCACGCCGAGAATGTCATGTATTAGGTTTGTTGATCCTCGATTTAGATCGCTTCAGGGTGGTAAATGAGCATTATGGGCATGACATTGGGGACTTGCTTTTAAAGCAGTTTGCTCGTCGTTTAGGTGAAATCGTAAGACGCTCTGATACGGTCGCTCGTTTAAATGGAAATAATTTTGCCGTATTGCTTGAGAATGTCGTGAATGAAAATATGATTTCCCAAGTAGCCGAAAAGCTCTGCAAAGCTTTTAGCGAACCTTATTTTATTGCGGGTCATGAAATATTTTGCAGTATCAGTATAGGTATTGAGATTGCTAGTCGAGTCTCTTATGACGGCTCTTTGCTGCTGGGTCATGCTGAATTAGCATTACGCCAAGCCAAGCAGGATGGACGTAATGATTACCGCTTCTTTATTTCTAATATGAGCCCACCCGACATGGTGCGGGCGAGTTTAGAAAGTGCCCTGCATCATGCGTTAGAGCGCCAAGAACTGAGTTTGCAATATCAGCCGCAGATACGGGTGAGTAATAAGCAGTTTATCGGCACAGAAGTTCTTTTGCGTTGGACACACGAAACCTTAGGCTCAATTTCTCCTGTGGTATTTATTCCTGTTCTAGAAGAAACAGGATTAATTAATAAAGTGGGTGAATGGGTGCTTGCTTCGTCATGCCGGCAGCATCAGGAATGGATTGAAAAAGGTGCTTTGCCTAGTGATGCAAAGCTATCTGTTAACTTATCACCGCGACAATTTAGGCAGCGCGATCTTGCCGACCGAATAGTGCAGATTTTAGATATCACAGGGATGAAGCCACAACTTCTTACTCTGGAAATCACTGAAGGTGTTTTGATGGATAATCTGCAGCAAGGTATCGACATATTAGGTCGTCTCAGAGAGATCGGGGTGTCTATCGCAATCGATGATTTTGGCACTGGTTATTCTTCCTTAGCGTATCTGAAAGATTTACCGATTGATTATTTAAAGATTGATCGAGTTTTTGTTAAAGACATAGTAGACGATAAAAACGATGCTGCGATCGCGAACTCAATCATCGCACTTGCTCATAATTTGGGTATGGAAGTTATTGCTGAAGGTGTAGAAGATCATAATGTACTGGGGGTATTACAAGCGTTTGGCTGTGATCATTATCAAGGTTTCTTTTTCTCGCGCCCGGTTGATCCTGAAAAAATTCCTGGCATCGCCCTGCAATTGTTCTCTGATGAGTCTTTTGGGTTCACAGGCACAACTCACCCAAGTATGATGAAATAAAAGTAGGTTCAAGTAAGCTAAAGGTTCTTTCATGAAATGTGCGCTCATCGTTGCAATGGCTGAAAATCAGACCATTGGCATCAATAATACCCTTCCTTGGCATTTGCCCAATGACCTTAAATACTTCAAACAGGTCACGATGGCGAAGCCGATTATTATGGGACGTAAAACTTACGAGTCCATAGGACGCCCCTTACCCGGTCGTACCAATATTGTGATTACTAGACAAAGTGATTATCAAGCCGAAGGCATTGTGATCGTGAACAGTTTGCCGCAAGCGTTGGCTAAAGCAGAAGAAATAAGTTTGGTTGCGGGTCATGAAGAAGTGATGGTAATAGGCGGGGCTGAAATTTATCAGCAAGCGCTATTACAAGCCGACCGTTTGTACATTACCCATGTTCACGCTGAGATCGAAGGCGATGCATTTTTTCCGACGGTTGAATGGAACGACTGGCAAGAAGTTAAGCGTGAAGATTACAGTGCCGACCCAGAGGGCAGTGAGAAGCGTAATCCGTTTGATTACAGCTTTGTCGTATACGACCGCACGGAATAGAAGACCATAACAGAGCGGGGTAGAGCATTAAATTCATTGCCCCGCGTATTAACTTATACTGCGACTTCCTAACGTAGAAGAGCAGTAGAAGTTTAAAATTCAGCTGATAAGCGCTGGTCCAGTTTATCAATATGCGCTTTCATAAGATCATGACACTCCAACGCAAGGCGTTCAGCATCACTTTCGCTGAGACCTTCTGTTGATATAGGGTCTAAAAATTCAACGATCCCAGGCTTAGGTGCCCAGTCCGTTAAAGTGACATTCTTACTTGAGCTGACACATAACGGCACAATAGGAACCCCAGCTTTAATCGCAGTTAAAAAAGCGCCCTTCTTAAAAGGTAGCAATCCTTTACCACGACTACGCGTACCTTCCGGCATAATAAAAATCGAACGGTTCAACGAAACGATTTTTTCAGCCATCTGATCAACCACCGCATGTGCTTTATCTTTGTCACCGCGATTAATAAAAATATTACCTGCTAGCCAAAAAGCCGCACCAAAAATAGGAACCCATGCGAGTTCTTTCTTGCCGACACCTGAGCAATTTTTTGGCCATACTTTGGCAAAGTAAAAAACATCTAATAAGTCTTGGTGATTTACGACATAAACGACAGGATAATCTATTTTTGGATTATTTAGGGCAATGACTTTTAAGTTCATCATCCAATAAGTCGGCCATAAAAACTTTAATACCGTACGTGTATTATTACCGTGAAAAGGGCGAATACAGGAGTAAATGACCGCCATGATAGAGAACAAAACAAAATAAGCGCAGACAGCAACAAGGCGAGCGTAGTACAGCATAGGGAATCACACGACAAAAAGAAAAAAAGGGTTAAGCGAGCAAAGAGTATACTCACCTAATCCCTTCGGTGTAACTGAAAACTTACTTAAATTGACAGTTATAAATTACTCAATTAACGGCGAATAAGAGTAAAAGTTTGGTTTGTTCCGATATTAGAAGAACCTGCACTTAACCCAGCATTGCCACCGAAATCAGCGCGCAGATATTTACCATTATCGGCTTTAATTGCCAGCTTATTATTACCCAGTTCAACGAGAGTGAAAGTAGCGGCTGCAGAAACCGAATCACTTGATGCTTTTAAGGTACCGATTAGATAAGAATCCAATGCTACGTAGTGACCGTCAAATGCCTTAATCGCAACTTTACCATTACCTTGATCTTCAAAAGAGAAGCTCTCCCAAGTTCCAATTTGGTCAGAACCTGCTGAGATGAAGCTATTGCCTCCGCTCATGCTACGCATGAAATAACCGTTAGCCGTTCTCACATGAACCACATCACCTACGAAAGGAAAGGCAGGACGCTGAGGTTCGGCCGCTGAAGGATAAGAAAATATACCGCGCACAGGGTAATGATCGGAAAGGTCCCACTCGCCCCAAAGTGCATCAATCGTTGCACGAGGTGCAAATGCTTCTTGGTAAGCAGACACTGGCTGTAAATTGTTATTGGCCGTTAGTGTGTAATCAAGGTATTCAATATATGGCTGTTCAGCCCAAGTATTCGTATCAGCATCATACGTAAAGTTATGGCCACGGTTTTCAGGTTCCGTTGCGCTTAATACAGCTTCTAAATAATCACGGTCTTGAGGTAAGCCAATCTTATTTATATTGAAATCGCCGGCCATTATGACAGGCTCATTAGATGGAATGTTTAAGCTGCGAATATAGTCGCCCATTTCCTGTAGCTGCGCTAAGCGTGCATTACGGTTGGCATCATCATCAGAAGATTGAGTATGCGTGGCGAATACATTGTATGGGTTACCCTGCTTTTGAATTTGGGCATAAATAACAGAGCGAGATGCTGGGCACTGAATGCCATTACATGGGGTGTAATTGAAGCTGTCTTCAATCGTTATAGGCCAGCGAGATAAAATACGAACCCCTGAACCTAGAAGCTTGCCTAATTTTAAAACATCCGCTGTCTGATAAGGATATTCAGCCCGCAAATTAGCTAATAACTTATTTGTTCGAATCGTGTCATAAACTTCAGTCAGAACTAATACATCGTAACCCGCCATGATCGCAGGCATTTCATTTAAGCGTGTATCCACTTTTTTAGAACCAAAAATTGTGGTTGCCCAGATGTTATAGCTCAACACATTAAGTTCGTTAGCAGCGCCTAGAGCAGGTTTATTATCTTTTTCCTGCAAAACATAAGTTAGCTGCCCGCCTTTTGCTAGATCTTTGGCATTGAATGCCAGTGTATTCGCATCACCAGCAAGCTCTGTTTGATGGCGTTGAATTTCTTCATTAGCTTGTGGAGCGATATTTAGATCAGAAGTATTGGCACCGAATACTAAATTCGTACCTTCAGTATTCTGAGTTAGATTGATTTGATAATCAGCACTGGAAAGTTGAATATTGAGTGCGCTATTCGCCCCAGCGTTACGGGTTAGTTTTGCTAATGTCGCAGTAGCCAAAGGGCCTACTTCCGTTGCCTGTTGAATGACACTCGCATCGCCAGAAAGCGAAACCTGTAATGTATCCAAAGTGCTATTAGTAAAAACAATATGGGTATCCAATGCGGTTGGTGCTTCTGACATTGCCAGAACAGAGCTGCTTATAAAAGCCAGCGCTGCGGTATAAAACAATTTTTTCATCATGTTCGACTCAAGTTAGTTTATTTAGACGGAGCTATTATTATTCGGCGTTGGCTCTCACTCATGCTTAAGTCGTATTCTATACAAAGGTGGTACTGGTGTCACAACAGGTATATCAATAAGTGCTCATTTAAATAATATGCTCTGTGGATAACCTGTTATAAATATAATGACAATTTGTGGTTAACTTTTTATAACTCAGGTTTTTACTTAAAACTCTAATATTTTCAGTAGTTTAGTGTGATTTATTGCAGGGGATAAAAATTATTTTCACGTTTTATTTAATGCGGTTTGTGTTGAATTTAGGCGCTTTGTGGATAAAAAAATGTAATTTAAAAGTAAGTTACCCACTGTTTCTGTGGATAACTGCGAGTATAACTAGGCAATAACTCATTCAAACGTTTGTTTTAACTGGGCTGCTGTTAATTCGTTGTTTTTTTGCACAACCTTGGCTAGCAAAGAATACAGAATTTGAAAGATAGATATTTGAGATGGCTGACTAGAGGGAGTTATCGCATAGAAAGATAAAATAAAGATCCACAGGTCATTAATACTAATACAGCGATGCATTATGTGAGTAACTGTATTAATCACCTAGGTTGCTTTTAAGCTGTCGGCAGGTGGCCTATTTTCACAAGTATCAAAGTATCTTGCTCAACATAAGGATTGTGTTTGCTTAAATGTGGGCTACGTAACCAACTGCCCGCGGGGTAACGATTGTGTTCATCGATAAACTCACCGCTGATGACAAGAATTTCTTCGCCACTAAAATGAGTGTGAGATTGAAAGCGTTCGCCAGCGGGCCAGAATACTAAAGCAGTAGATTCATTCATCACTTCATTATTAAACTGATGCAATGGCATAACTTTTAAATTGCCATTGCCGGGTAACCACTCTGTATTGCGGGTATCAATACGAACCTGTGCTAAGTCTTCAGTTTGAAACTGATGGAGTTTTACAAACAAGGTGCAACCTTCTTTGCTAAAAGGCGCATGTTCAAAACCTTCAGGATTACGAATATAAGTTCCAGCAGGGTAGTCGCCTGTTTCATCAGAAAATATACCGTCTAAAACAAAAATTTCTTCACCAAGAGGGTGCGGATGAGATTTGAAGCTAGCTCCTGCATCGTATTTCACAATACTCGTTGCATGACCTTGCTCAGCATCTTCACGAGCTAAGCGCTTGCGCCAAACACCGGACATAGGGCTGGCTTGCCACGTTTCTAAATTACTATCGATGAAGACAGATTGAGTGAAGTCGAGATTTAACATAGCGTCTCTGTATTAATTTAGGGTGTATTAATTTCAGGTGCATTTGCTTCAGTTGCAAGAAGCACCGGTGCGTGAACAATTTTATGATCGTAAACATAAAAAGACTCCGCATTACTTTGAACCCACCACTCACACCAAGGTTCAGGTAGCGTTTGTTCACTTACCATTGAATCAAGGAGCACATTCGCTTTCAACGGTGGAACCAGCGTGCTTACAGGCATCAATAATCCACTAGAAGTACGGCGTTTAATCATGTGTGGCATTAGCTTGTCTGGATCGTCTAAACCGATGCTGCCGACAAGCTCATAAAAATTCTTTAACGTATTATGATGAAAGTTTTTCACCCGATCACTTTTTTGTAAAACATCAACGGCTTTAGCACGAGCAGGATCTTGTGTCGCAATGCCAGTAGGGCATAAGTTGTTATTGCAATGGCGAGACTGGACGCAGCCAATGGCCATCATCATCGTACGTGCGGCATTAACACAATCGGCCCCGACAGCAATTTTAGTTAATAAATCAAAGCTAGATGCGGTTTTTCCAGAAGCAATAATACGAATTTTGTCGCGCAGTCCGACCCCTATTAATGCATTATGAACAATATAAAGACCTTCTAAGCACATCATGCCCAAGCGGTTGCTAAACTCAACCGGCGCTGCTCCTGTTCCACCTTCTGCACCATCGACGGTAATGAAGTCAGGCGTAATCCCCGTTTCGAGCATCGCTTTACACAAGCTTAAAAATTCGGCGGGATTACCAATGCAGAGTTTGAAACCGACAGGTTTCCCTTCACTTAATTCGCGTAATTGTTGTACGAAATTTAATAACTTTATAGGGGTGCTGCACTCAGGATTTGTCGCGGGAGAGATGCAATCTTCATCCATAGAAATGTGACGAATATTAGCAATTTCTTGAGTGATTTTAGCTTTTGGTAAAACACCACCATGGCCCGGTTTTGCACCTTGTGAAAGCTTAATCTCAATCATCTTTACAGCGGGTAGCGTGGCGGTTTTAGCAAATAATGTCGGGCTAAATTTTCCTGTTGCATCACGACAACCAAACAACCCAGTGCCCACTTGCCATACCAAATCACCCCCATGTTTTAAATGATAAGAACTAACACCACCTTCTCCACTATTGTGGTAACAGCCTGCTTTTTTCGCCCCTAAATTAAGCGCTTCGATTGCATTAGAACTTAACGAGCCGAAGCTCATTGCAGATATGTTGAGATAAGATGCGGTATAGGGTTGAAGGCAATCTGGTCCGCCAATGATGACAGACTTTGCATCGTCGCTTACGGTTTGAGGCGCCATTGAATGCCATAGACTCAGGTAATTCTCTTCTAATAAATTGCGTTGAGTACCAAAGGCAATGGTATCGCGAATGTTCTTTGCACGCTGATAGACCAGTGTGCGTTGCTCGCGGTTAAAAGGATTTTCCTCTGTATCATTGGCAATGAAATACTGTTGAATCTCGGTACGGTAGGACTCTAGAAAATAACGAATATAAGCTACAACCGGATATAAACGATTTAGATTATGATGACTGAAATACAAATCATAAAAGCCTACTAAGGTGTATAGCAGGGTAAATATGAATAAGCCTGTAGCAAAAGGACTGCCATGCTCATTGACTAAATACAGCGCAATGATGTTTCCCACACTCGCAATCAGCCAGTAGACGGTTTGCATAATGGTCATGACAGTTCCTTTAAAATAATTAATTCATCATTATTTGAACAAATAAAACAACTAAACAATAGCCTGCGCTGTAAGCAATAAACAGCTGAGGAAAAAATCTTAAGTAACGCATAAAGGTTAGCTCAGGAATTTTACTCATGGCCACGACGCCCGCTGCCGATCCGATGGCTAATAAAGCACCACCAACACCCACAGAAAATGTGAGAGCAAGCCATTCGTTATCGGCCATATCAATGCCAGACTTTAGAATAGCAGAGGTTAACGGCACATTATCGAACAGTGCAGAGGTAATACCTACTGCGTAGTTAGCGATTAGTGTCGGAAATTGCTTATAAGTTTCTAAAAATAATTCTAATACACCCACTTCTTTTAACATGCCCACTAATAACAACACGCCTAAAAAGAACAACAGAGTATCGAATTCGATTTTACGGACATAATCTAAAATAGGTTCATCACGATCCAGAACCCTAGCAACCATAAACATGACACTTAAACCGAATAAAAAGGAGAGTACTGGAGGAATAGAAAAGAATACATTACCAAATATCACACCAATAATCGTAAAGAAAAAGAGCAATGCGATAACCGTATCGACAGAAGACAATACACGCTTTTGGGTTGTTACTTTAATATTACCTTTCATGCCGTATGACATCAGAAGGCATAAAATAAACACCGATGTAAACGCGGGCAGAATAAGCATTAATAAATCAGAGATACTGATTTTACCGGCCAGGAAAATCATGAGTGTCGTCACGTCTCCCGTAATAAGAGAGACACCGCCCGCATTAACGCCATAAACGACGACAACAGCGTATTTAACCAGTTTATCGCGATCAATGTTTAAGCCGAGCAAAATCGTTAAACAGACTAATGTTGCGGTGATATTGTCTGCGAGAGACGAGAATATAAAAGAGAAAGCGCCAATAAAGAATAACAAACCTTTTTCACTGAGTTGCTTAGGCAGTAGATAGCTTGCAATGATCTCGATGACACCTTTCTCAGATAGGTAAGCAACGAACGTCATGGCCGAAAATAAAAATAACCACAGAGTCGCGATATCCAACAGGTTTTCATTAAGCGCCTCGGCAACAAAAGGAGTATCACCCGATAGACTGGCTGAAATAAAATGAACAATCCAAGCTAAGGTCCCCCAAAACAACGTTGATTTTGCTTTATCGACCTTAATCAAATCTTCAGCAATGACTGAAAGAAAACCAATGGATACGATGATGATTAGAAGAATTGAAACAGCACTCATATTAATTATCCCAGATAAAAAACAACACACAAAAATAGCAAAAATAACCAGTCACGGTTTCATACATGGCAGGTTTAACTTATTCGGTTATTTACATAATTTTCTTTAGGGACTGGCGCTCATAAAGTCGCGATACATAGGGGTAATCTACTCTAGGAGAAAGAAGTCATGAATATCTTAGGTCGTGTGTGGATATTCGAGGTGAGACATAAAAAAAGAGAAGCTGTTAGGCTTCTCCTTCATAAGTCACTGCAAAAGATTAAATAGTTTCCAACCAGCCGTATTTATCTTCCGCTTTGCCCCATTGAATGTCATTCAATGCTTGGCGCAGTTTATTGGTTGTTTCACCAGGTTCACCGGACCCCACTGTAAACTCTTGGCCATTATGAATTAATGTGCCAACAGGGGTTAAAACAGCAGCCGTACCAGAAAGCGCGGCTTCGGTGCCTGGCTTTTTAGCGCGTTCTAATAATTCAGCTACGGTAAAATCGCGTTCGGTAACCGTCATGCCTGCATCGCGGGCGATGGTTAAAATAGAATCGCGAGTAACACCGTGCAAGAAAGTAGAATCCAAAGCCTTCGTGATGATCTCGTTACCATCAATCAGAATAAAGTTCGCTGCACCTGTTTCTTGAACGTCGCCATTAGGGCAAAACAGAATTTGATCAGCATTGCATTCTTTGCGTGCGCGCGAGATAGGGCCTAATGCGCTGGCGTAATTTCCGCCGCTTTTGATCATGCCCATATGAGGCGCACAACGCATGCCGTCTTCTTCTAGTAAAAGTCTTAAAGGTTTTGCTCCGCCGGTAAAATAATCACCAACGGGAGATAAAAGCACATATAAAAGAGACGACGCCGTCGGTGCCGCCGCTTTTCCGATTGCAGGCTCAGTACCAATATGGGTTGGACGAATATACATAGAGCCGGGAGGGGTAGGAACCTCATCCGCGTAGAGTCCAACGGCATCTTTGATCATTTGAGCAAGCTGATCTTTATTGATTGCAGGCAGGCTTAATAACTCACTGCTCTGTGACATGCGTTCGATATTGGCATCCATACGGAAAACGTTCACGCTGCCATCTTCGTGCTTAAACGCCTTTAAACCTTCAAAACACGTGCTTGAATAATGCAAGACATGTGCGCCAGGATGAAGTTCTAATTTGTCGGATGGAACGATGCTTGAAGCTGTCCAAGAATTATTGTCGAAAGATGCCAGTGCCATCTTCGGCATGAAAACTGTTCCAAATGCGGCCATTTCTATTCCTAACTCGCTATTAAAGTATCAAGTGCTTCTATTAACGATCTGCATTGGTAGCGAGCCAAGATGACCAAAGTGACATGACATTGTTGATTCTAATATCAAAGCCTAATTGACCCAATTCATCTTGAGTCATTAGTAAATCTTGTTTTTGCAGTGCGCGTTTGTGAGTTTCAACGCGATAGGCCAGGTAGGTTTCCTGGAGGGTCTGACAGTCTTGTGAACTCATCAGGCCACAATGAACAAAGGCGTCTAATAACCGCATATTATCGGTTACCTGCATTAGTTCTGGGTATTGGTGTGACCAAGCGAGCACACCGTACTGCACCATAAACTCGATATCAACAATGCCACCGGCATCTTGCTTTAGCTGAAAACGCACATCGGTGGAATTTTTCGAGCCGAGATTATCTCTCATTTTTTGTCGCATGGCTTGCACTTCTTCACTCAAGATTGGCTTTTCTCGTGTGATTGTGAGTATTTGCTTACGAATTTGTTCAAATTTGGCTTGCACGGTATGGCTGCCCGAAACCTTGCGGGCGCGAACTAAAGCTTGATGCTCCCAAGTCCAGGCATTTTCTTGCTGGTATTTCTCGAAACCTGCAAGCGAGGTCGCAATCATGCCAGATGCTCCAGAAGGGCGTAAGCGCATATCGATATCGTATAATTCCCCAGCGCGGGTTTGAGTACTCAGAATATGGATCATGCGCTGACCCATGCGAGTATAAAAGACACCGTTATCAAGTTCTCGTGCGCCCGACGTCGATTTACCTTTAGCGGTATCGTAGAGAAAAACCAAGTCCAAATCTGAGCCGTAACTGAGTTCTAGTCCCCCCATTTTTCCATAACCGACGACAATGAATTCAGGCTCTAATACTTCCTCTCCTTCAGCGTCACGAGGATAGCCGTGCTTCGCAACGACTTGCTGCCATGCAAGTTGACTCACTTTATCGAGTAATACTTCGGCTAAGTTGGTGAGGTAATCACTCACTTGCATGAGTGTGAGTGTGCCTTGCACTTCGTTAGCGGCTGCGCGTAGCTTATGCGCATTGGCGAAATGACGCAGCTGATCCATTTGTTGCTCAAGATCATTTTCATCAATGCGCAGCAGTCTTAGGTGCAATTCAGTGGTTAAATCTTGCTTGCTGACAGGGCTATAGAATTGCTGAGGGTTGAGTAACTCATCTAAAAGAATAGGCGCTTGAGCAATATAGTCTGCAACCCAAGGGCTAATGGAGCACAGCTTCACAAGGTGCTTCAATGCTGGAGGGTTTTCACTTAATAAAACGAGATAAACAGTACGTCGAACGATGGCTGTAATAATAGGAAGAATACGCTCTAAGGTATCAACCGGATCATTACCTTTCCAAACCTTCTTTAATAATAAAGGCATCAAGGTATCAAGACGTTCACGGCCAATGGCTTGCATTGATTTTACCGCACGAGAATTTCTAAATTTTTCGATATACTCAATAACTTTGTCGCTTTGAGTACAAGGAAATTGCTGTAAGAAAGCTTGTTCTTCTTTGCCATGACCTTCGGCATTGATGGTCGTATTTTCGTTATCATCATCGAAGTTGCCATGCCATAAGTCTTGCCAGGCTTCTTTTTCAACTAAGCTATCAACGTGTTCATCGGTTGAGTCTTGATCCTCATCTACTGGCGCAACGATTTGAGCGAAGTGATGACTTACTCTTTCTCTTTGCGTATCCAACTCTGCTAAGAACTCTTGCCAAGTAGCAAACCCCATCGCAAACGCCATGCGGATCTGTGCTTGATGCGAATGTTGATATTCGTCGCTTGGTAATAGTTGAGTTTGTTCGTCATTCAGCGCTTGAATGACGTGTTCCGCATCGCGCAAAAATAAATACGCTTGGCGTAATTCTTGACAAGCCAGCAGCGGTAAATAACCTTCGCCTTCTAGAATACTGAGCACGATTAATAGCTCACGGGTTTGCAGTTCCTTCTCTTGTCCTCCTCGAATTAGTTGGAAAGCTTGAACAACAAATTCAATTTCACGAATACCGCCAGAACCTAATTTTACATTGGTTTGTAAACCACGACGGCGCACTTCTGTATTAATCATGGCCTTCATCGAACGCAAAGATTCGAAGGCGGTATAATCAACGTATTGGCGATAGATAAAAGGGCGCAAGATAGACAGTAACTCTTGCCCTAATTCGCTTTCTTCACCGTTTACGATGCGCGCCTTGACCATGGCGTAGCGTTCCCAATCGCGTCCTTGATCTTGGTAATATTCCTCAATCGACGCGAAATTCATGACCAATGGGCCACTTTCTCCATAGGGACGTAAGCGCATATCGGTACGAAAAACAAAACCATCAATGGTGGTATTGTCGAGGGCTTGAATCAGTTTTTGCCCAACCTTAATAAAAAATTCTTGGTTTGATAGCTCGCGGCGGCCTGCCGCATTGCCGGTGGTCATTCCCGACTCAGGGTAAGCAAAAATCAAATCAATATCAGAACTGAGATTCAATTCGTGGGCACCCAGTTTACCCATACCAAGGACGAGTAAACGTTGTTCGTTTTTACTTCTCTTTCCCATTGGCTGGCCATGTTTTTCTGCCAGCATTGCATGGACATGATTTAAGCCTTGGGTAATACAGACGTCAGCCATATCCGATAACATGCGCGTCGTATCCATTGTTTTGGCCAAACGTAATAAGTCTCGCCAAATGATATGAATTTGAGTACGACGACGGAATATTCGAAGCGCTTTAAAAAGTTGATCTTCACTAGGTAGTTCTGTATCGGCTTGATTCATGCCAGAACAATGATCGATCAATGCGAGTAAATTATTCTCCAGCTGTTGAGTATCTAACTGTTTATATATATTTTCTGAACGGACTTGTTCGAAAAAATAATGACCATCAATTGCAATGTTATCGGCAACAAAAGCGCTAATAGTGCACACTTTTTTTAAATCAGCTTGCTGCTCAGGCAACAGTGAATTTAATAACTGCGCCCAATTTAAACCCCGAAATTCAAACTCGGTGGCGAGTTTATCTTGGGCTGTTTGCCAATAATTATTGAGCTGTTCCGGATAGGCAATTTGTGTCTGTATAGTAAGGCTCATGGTGCGTCCTAAATTGGGTATTCCGAATGGGTGTAAGTCGGATAAATAATGTCGCTGAAGATGACGGTTAGTGTAGAGGAAAATCGTAGGTAGGAGTAGTGATAGAGGTCAGGAATGAAGTTCCATTAGTGGGCTATAAAGGCAAGCACGCAATGAAAAACCAAGGTTAAGACACCATTATTATCGTTATTTAGAGTTGATTTCAAATAAGATGGGTAAGATTTATTTGCCTTAAATATGCAATGTAATAGAATGCGTTCCCAGTAATATTGGAAACGTTAATAATGGAATATAAAGGTTTTACGCATGGATAGAAGCGATAGTACAAAAAAGTAGCATTACATATTGTTGAAAAGCAGTTATCTGTTGATCAGCTAATCATGATTTTATATAACTCCCCAGCACAAGCTACCTATAAACACTTTAAATCTGTTAATTCTCACTTAAAAGACGGTATTGCTCGAGTTGGGCAGATTGTTTTACTTTCTCCAGAAAATCCGCAGGAATGTACACTTGAAGAAGTGGAATTTTTAAACGTAGCAGAAGCCGTTGATCAGGAATTACTCAAGTTGAGTAATGCTGAAAAAGAAATACTTGCCAAACGATATGAGTTTTTATCAAGCGTTGCTAGTTATAACGGCCTTCTTTTAGGTGTTAGTAATACAACATGGAAGGCTCATACAACCCAAGTTGAAAATATCCTGAAAGAACTTGAGAGAACTTATGTTGCTAGTTACAAAAGCACAGGCAATCTAAATAATACAAGCTTCTTTGCGCAAAGAAAAATACTGTTTACTCGATTAAATACTGCATTAAGTCGTTTTGGTCAGCCAGTTTTAGGTGGAAGCTTATTTGCTGGAGATATTCGAAGTAATTTAGGGTTGAGTAAAAAAAGTATAATCCATCAGTGGAATAAAAATCCTGGTAGTATTTCGACCATTCCAGATTTCAAAAAGAATTATACGACCGTCGCTGGAATGGCGAAGAACTTAAACCGTGTTGGGTATGTTGGAATAGCATTAACAGTTTTGGATGCTGGTGCAAACATTCAAAAAGCTTGTACCGTTGGTGATGATGCAGCTTGTAGTAAATCTAAATATACTCAAACTGGTAAGGCTGGAGGAAGTATTTTAGGTGGAACTCTGGGGGGGTACGCTGCTTATGCTGGGTGCAATATATTATTTGGGTTGGAAAGTTTTGGAACAAGTCTGTTCTGGTGCTCTTTAGTTGTAGGTGTTGGAACTGGGTACTATGGAAGTAAAGGTGTAGGTGCGCTAGGGGAAGCAGGAGGGGAAGAAATTCATAAGCTAAATTTTAGTAAATGATTTTTTAAATATATGACAAATTCACAAGTATTATTATTGATTATATTTCCTATTGGTTTCTTAGTAGGAATTATCTGGTGGGGATCTATTATATATTTAAAATATAAATGGCTTTCATTTGTTGAAGAAACTATCGATGATAATTCGTACTCCTTTTCTTCAAGTATATTTTCTGCTGGACTTGGGGTTTCACGATATGCACTTATTTTTCAGTTTGATTGGCAAGCAAAACGTTGCAATCGATTAGAGAAAAAAGAACTTATTCCGAAGAAGGTGCAAAGGCTGTTTATTATCAGTAATTATCTTTGGGTAATTGCAAGTTTCATAGTATTTGGATCTTTAATATCTTATAAAATATACTTAATTTGAAATTCGATATCGAAATACTTAGTGTGGCTTTCCAAGAAAAGAAAACGGTGTTCGATAATGCAAGCAATTGATCCTTCTTTGAATTAGATTTTTTCAGCATATGTTTTTATCGGAGGCGGTTTTTTGATACTTATATGGATAGGATCCGTTTTATATTTCAAATATAAATGGCTTTCTTTTGTCGAAAAAAACAATCAATGAAGATAGTTATTCATTTTTTTCTGGTTTTTTCTGCAGGACTTGGAGTTTCAAGGTACGCACTTATTTTTCAATTTGATTGGCAAGCAAGGCGTTGCAATAGATTGAAATAAAGAGAAATTGTGCCTAAAAGGGTTCAAAAATTATTTATTATGAATAATTATCTTTGGCTGGTAGCCGGTGTTTTATTTTTTGGCTTAACTAGTATGGCAGGTATTTTTGTCTGGATTAGATTTGTCATCTATTTGAAAATTAAATGGCTACGTATACTTGAATAGGGTATAGGTTTTATTCTTTGAATATGTTTTTGGCTGGACAAGGCGTTTTACAATACGCAACGGTCTTTCTTAGTTCGTTCCATGTAAAGCGATTCGAGATGCTTGAAAAAAGAAATGATGTGCCGAAATATATTCAAAGCGGTTTATATTTTATTTTTTAAATTATGACTAGTGGCCTACTTATGGTCGTGAGTTTTATTATATTTAAAGTTTATATTAAACCTGAATGAGTTTTAATATTATCCTTTGGTAATGTTTTTTCGGAGATAATTTTTATAAAATGAGCTTTAATCAGTGGGATAATATCGCATCATAATAGCTGATAATTCTGCTATTATGATGCAATGTGCTGCTACAAAATACTCTCTATCGGCATAACAGAACTACGCGCCCCATCTTTTTCTAGCGCGTTATGTAAATCATTAACCAGTATGTTAGTCGCTTCAAGCACAGTATTCCAATACGCTTCTCTATCTTCATTCGACAAATTTACAAAATCCTTTCTGTCAGGAATTTTTCCGTAAGGCAGTTTAGCAATAAAAGATGCTGACGGTGCGAGCATGACAACATTATCGTAGTTGTCGGCCTTTGCCTTGCGCCAAGGAATCCCTTTATCTAACCAGCCAGGTGTAATCTTAGGAAAAAAATGTGGATAGAAAACTAAGCCATCTTCGGCATTAAAAGGGCCAGAGAAATGATAATCGACTAATCCACCATCCCAATGCCAGCGATTTTTTCCACCAGTAACTTTGGTAGGTTCCATTACCATAGGAATTGCACCTGAGGCGATTAACGACTGGGATAAATTTTCAGCTTTTAATTCTATCGCTTCGGTTTTTATGAAATAAGGTGTCGTACTTTTTTGAGGGCTTATGATGACTCTAGGGTATAACGCAGCAACTATTTTTGATGAGAAAATATTACCCGCAGCGGCAGAAAGTAATCCAAAACCTTGAGATAATCTTGAGCGGCCATTTAATAGTCTTCGGTTTCTAACAGCGACAACATGTAGCTTTCTTAATGGGTTAGACACAATGTGTTGAGCACGTTCAGGTGAAAAAAGTTGAGACAATACTTTTTGAACATAGATGCTGATTTCAGATGGGATTAATTTTGCGCTATAACGCTGATTTAGATAAAGTTGTTCAAACTCTTTAAAAATAGCCACAGGGTTTTTCTGAGCATAACAAGCCATGCGCCAAGAGCCGATACTAGAACCTAATAATGAAATAGGCTGAGTTGCTTTAGATAAGAAATGCTCGCTTAGGTATTGATCTAGGCGGCTTAGCATCAGCCATTTTGGACCTCCGCTTGCACCAATCATAAGCTTAATTCGTTCGGGTCTTAATCCATGCTGTTGGATTTCAGCTAATGCTTTTTTACCCGCTAATATCTGTAAGTCCATTATTCTTTACCTAAACCATTTCTATAAAATCAGCAGGCTACATAGTGCCAAAATTAACAAATAGCGCAATAACTTCGTTGTTATATTGAGTAAACACAGTGTTTCTAATATAGGCAGTATGTTGTGAAAAAATAATACAATAGAAGTATTAAACGATTGATTGTAACCGACCAATATTATCTTGAATGAAATCTAAAAAGGTTTTTGTCTTTCTGGGCATCATTCGGGTGGGGTATAATACTGATACGGTTTGTGCTTCTAAAGGAAAAGGGGTGCTTACTTGCTTAAGTGCGCCTAAACGCAGCTGCTGATCCGCAATGTATTGTGGCAACTTAATCATTCCCATACCTCGTATCGCACCGATTAATCGCATTTCTGCACTGTTCATATTGAGTCGTCCTACAACAGAAATGCTGACTCTTTCAGCTTGTTTACTTTGTTTCTGATCTTGTTTTTTAAGAAACTGCCAGCTACTTTCATTGTTTTCGCGAATGACTTGATAGTTAGATAAGTCGTTGAGTTCATTAATGGTGATTTGGGTTGCACAATGCGGGCTGCAATATATTCCTTGCGGCAAGCTCATGAGTTCTCGAACAATTAAGTCAGATGCGGGCAAAGGACTGTCGTGCACGGCAAACGTGAGGTCATAGTCACGATTATTGCTGGGTAATTCTCCACTATAATGGTTAATGGTTAGGCAAATATCTTTATATTGGCTCATAAACTCTATGGTGAGCTGGCCTATCTGTTGATTAAAAAATTCTTGTGGCAGTAGTATTTTTAGAGAGCCTCTTGGTTCTTTGCGCCAGCCTTCCATAAATTGTGAGACATCGTCTAAGCCTTCCATGAGTGGCGCGGCTTGGTTGTATAGCAGTTGACCTGCTTCGGTGGCAGATAAGTTACGTGGCCGGCGGTCTAATAAGCGTATGTTGAATTCGGTTTCTAAGTCCGTCAGATGTCGTGATAAGCTGGATTTAGGCATGCCTAAATCTTTGGCGGCCTGAGTGACTGAACCTGCTTGTAGAGTTTTAACGAACAGTTTTAGGTTATCGAGCTTCATCTTGAACCCTGTTTAATTTGTGGCTGGTACACGTTCATTTATACAATGGCTTATAAGTTCGTTCCATATATGGAACCCTAGTTTCTAATTATAGTGGCTAGTTCTATATCTGAGGTCAACTACAATGGCATTAAGTTAACGAAATGATTGCTTAAGTATTTAATTAATCCATGCAGTGTTCACGTTAATAAACATAAGACGAATGAGGAAATAATGATGTCTACAACTGAAAATGATTTAGTACCGATGATTAATGCCGCTCAGTTTGAGTCGGATGTAGAAGGCGGAACGGGAGTTGTATTAGTTGATTTCTATGCTGACTGGTGTGGCCCTTGTAAGATGATTGCTCCTGTTTTAGAGCAACTTGCGGAAGAGTTTGAAGGCCAGTTGAAAATCGTAAAAATTAATGCAGACGAAGAAGCGGATGTATTGGCAAAATACGCAGTACGTGGTTTGCCAACGATGATGGTTTTCAAAGACGGTCAGTCAGTTGATGTTACTGTCGGTGCTCAACCTTATCCAGCAATTAAGGCTATGCTAGCAAAGCACCTTTAATCAGATTGATTGGAAAGTTATAAAGCCGATCCAGCTTAATAATAGCAAGCTCCAAGGAAGGTAAGCCATAAAGCGGCTACCTTCTTTGTCTTTCAGCGTTTCTGCCGTATGTTCGGCATCCCGTTTTTGCTGGGCCTTTAGGGCCTGCTTGCGTACTTTATCGGCTTCGCGTGCTTTGCTTTTCTGCTGTTTTTTATATTCAGCAATTCCTTTTTCTATCCCTTGGCTAATCAGCTTGGTTTGTTCTTTTATTTGCCCTGGTTTTTGAATGCCTTTGGCAATTTTTAGTGCGTCTTTTTTAGTCTGTTCTGAGATTGGATTGGCCATTATTTTTCCTGTGGAATTATCTTCAGAATGAACGTCATTAACGCGAGTAATAAACCGCCACTAATTAAACCAATAAGTGCACCCGCTAGAGTGGGCAATATCGCACTCAACACAGCAACATTAATCGTGTTTGAAAAACGATGTACCGCGTCTTCCACGCCTGGAATACCATGCATCAAAATGCCACCACCGACCATGAACATCGCAATGGTGCCGACTATGGATAATGTTTTCATCAAGAAAGGAGCAAAAACTAATAAACCTTTGCCTATCGATTTTTTAATTTTACCAAAGGCCGATGCCGTTGCTGTTTGAATGAAATGCAATCCTACGTCATCAATTTTAACAATCGCGGCAACAAAACCATAAACACCTGCGGTGAAAGCAATGGCGAGTAGTGATAAAACGGTTACTTGAGTGGTGAACGCTGCACCTTGAAGTGTGCCCAGAATAATGACAATGATTTCGGCGGATAAAACAAAATCCGTTCGAATAGCGCCTTTAATTTTCGTTTTTTCAAACGCGACCATATCTGAGGCGGGATCTTTTTTATCTTTTAATAATACGTCACGAAGCGCTTTTTTATTTTCGTCGTGCTCCTCCTTATGCAAAAACTTATGAGCAATCTTTTCAAAGCCTTCAAAGCATAAATACGCACCGCCGATCATTAACAAAATCATTATGGCCCAAGGGGCGACGGCACTGATAAGCAGCGCAGCGGGAACAAGTATGAGCTTGTTTAGAAAAGAGCCTTTAGCAACCGCCCAGACGACGGGGAGCTCTCGGCTCGCTCTTACACCGCTGACTTGCTCAGCATTCAAGGCTAGATCATCACCTAATACCCCGGCCGTCTTTTTTGCGGCGACTTTAGATAATACTGCAACGTCGTCTAGTACACTGACGATGTCGTCTATGAGGGCTAATAAGCTAGTGCCTGCCATGATGATCCTTTTTTTGATTTATCATATTTTCTAAGTCATTTTCTAAACCAAGAAAACGGATGACAATATATACGTTGTTTAGCCCTTATCGGCTATTAATTATTTAGCCTTTTTTGTAGAGCATTTGAATAAGCGGATATGGCGGGCACC